>JACCDO010816188.1_pt1 | contig 12039 bp, 12 predicted proteins | sample 7446101 | NCBI WGS metagenome assembly JACCDO01 (sample SAMN15323440, study PRJNA562643) | freshwater metagenome | isolation source: river surface water | place: USA:Blue River Watershed | collected 2017-08-16 | reverse complement strand
TTTACCATTTTCATTCAACATCTCATCGGCAACTTGCGAACCCTTAAGTGTCGCACTTGATAATCCAAAGCCAATTTCAACACCTTTTACCGCATTGATCGACATCATGGCACTTGCCAATCTGGCATCTAGCTTATCGTAAATTGGTTCGCCAAGCCCAGCGGGAACATTTTTGGCAACTATTTCGATCATTGCTCCGACTGAGTCGCCATTTTTACGAATTTCTAAAAGATAATCGCTAAAATTTTCAACCGCTTGAGAGTCTGGGCAAAATAAATCATTGCGATTAATTTCTTGAAAATCGATATTTTGAGGGTTAATTTTTTTCTCTCCAATTTGGGTGATATAGCCATAAATTTCGATGTTATGTTTGGCGATAATCTTTCGAGCAACTGCTCCAGCAGAGACTCGCATCGCGGTTTCGCGGGCTGATGAACGACCGCCTCCGCGATAATCGCGAATGCCATATTTTTTAAAATATGTGTAATCAGCATGAGAAGGGCGAAATTTATTTTTTATATCGCTATAATCTTGTGATTTATGATCTTGATTTTCTATGAGTAAAGCGATCGGAGTACCGGTGGTTTTGCCTTCAAACACTCCTGATAAAATTTTTACGGTATCGGGCTCTTGTCGTTGAGTGGTAAATTTAGATTGCCCCGGCCTTCTTTTATCGAGATATTTTTGAATGTCGTGTTCTTGTAAATCAATTAGTGATGGACAGCCATCAACCACACAGCCAATAGCTTCGCCGTGGCTTTCACCAAATGTTGTAAAGCTAAAAATGTTTCCAAATCTATTCATATGAATTATTGTTTAAAAATTAATACTGGATTTTTTGTAAAAATTAATCGATTTCCTCCTTCGGAAATTTTAAGTTCACCAGCACTAATTTTGGCATTAGTTGATGTTGCCAAAACCTCTTCCATGGTGATTTCTTCATCGCTTAAATGATAAGCTTTATTTGCTGAGATATTATATAAATCGCCATTATCGGATTTGATGGTCAAACGGGGTTTTTCCATGATTTTTTCGGCTTTAAGTGTTTCGGTATCTTTGAATTTATTTATGATTCTTATTTTGCTGTTTTTATTAAAAATATTTGAAATGTAGAGCATTATTGCTGAAATTATAAATAAATAACAAAGCGAAGTAAGGACTTTTCTAATTTTGCCATATTTATTAAAATTATTGATGATTTCTAGTAAATTGTTGTCTGTCATGAATTATATTTATTTTTTTCAATAATCACCGAGCATGATGCTACATCTTCAAAGATAATGATTTTATCAATCTCGACTTTGGCAGAAGATACTAATTTATGTTGTAAAATCATGTCTAAAATATCGTTGGCAAGATTTTCGAGTAATTCATAATATTTAGAAAAGACAATTTTTTTTGTATCATTATAAATTTGCTCATAATCGATGGTGTCTTCAAGTTTTTTGGTTTCAAGAACCTTATGATTATCAACTTGCATCTCGATATTAATTAATAATTTACGATTATAGGTTTTTTCCCATTCGTAAACTCCAATGTTGCAATCAATCTCTAAATTTTTAATTTTAACTATCATTTTTAAATATAGCTTGCATGATTAAATAAATTTTAAAAAATACTATAAAAAAATTTTTTTAATTTTATAGTAAAATTTTAATATTATCAAACTAATGTCAAAAATTATTGATATTAAAAAATATCAAAAACATCAACTTTTAAAATCTCCTAAAATGCTTTTTGCTTCTATTATTATTGGGCTTTTTGCAGGAATTATTCTGTGGAAATATTTCGTCGAAAATATTGCAAATTATGATGTAAAAATTCCTGCCAGTAATCATGTATTATTTAATGACTATGAATCTAAAGCTATGACAACTGCCGATTTAATCAATAAATTTGAGCAATTTGATAATTCGCCAATTTTATTTTATCTATACACAACATGGTGTGGTTCTTGCACCAGAAATTTTCCTACAATCAATGAAATCGCAGATGAATTTCAAAATACTGATTTAAAAATTATTGCCATTGCCATTGATCGCAATCTTGATGCTAATATTCTTAAAAATTATCTAGCAAAATATGGCAATATTTATTTTGCTACCGATTATCTTATTGACAAACAAGGTTTCAAAGAATTTTTAAATCGCAAAGGCATTAAATATCGTGGAGAAATTCCTTATCTAGCTTTAATTTCTGAAAATGACGAGATAGTTTTTAAGCACACTGGTATTAAATCAAAAAATTATTTAAGAAACAAAATCATCAAATTATTATATCCAAATTAATCATGACATTATACAAACCTTCGCTAAATATAAAATTTTTTGACACTCTCTCAAATCAATTACAAGATTTTAAAACCCTTACAGAAAATCAAGTAAAAATTTATGTTTGTGGTCCAACGGTTTATGATAGGCCTCATCTTGGCAATGCTCGATCAATTGTGGTCTATGATTTATTTTATCGGTTTTTTTTACAAATATTTGAAAAAGTTATTTATGTCAGAAATATTACCGATGTCGATGACAAAATCAATAATTCTGCCAAAGAGCAAAATATTTCTATTCAAGAATTGACCACTAAAATTATAGATTATTTTTATCACGACATTAATGCTTTAAATGTTTTAAAGCCAACATTCGAGCCAAAAGTTACCGAAAATATCGCCGAAATTATCGAGTTAATTAAAAAAATCCTCGCCAATAATCACGGTTATATTTCTGACAATCATGTTTTATTTGATGTATCTTCTTATCATGGTTATGGCAAATTATCTAATCGCAAAATTGACGAATTAATTTCGGGTTCTCGCATTGAAATTGCTGATTACAAAAAAACCCCGCTCGATTTCGTTTTATGGAAACCTGCCGACGACCAAGATGACCCTTCTTCAGTTTTTGATAGTCCGTGGGGCAAGGGTAGGCCGGGTTGGCATATTGAATGCTCGGCAATGAGTCATCGATATTTAGGAGAGAATTTTGATTTTCATGGCGGAGGTGCTGATTTGCAATTTCCTCACCACGAAAATGAAATTGCTCAAAGTTGTTCAGCTCATGACGGTTCTAATTATGCTAGCTTTTGGGTTCATAATGGTTTTTTGACCGTAGATGGCGAAAAAATGAGTAAATCTTTAAAAAATTTTGTCACAGTCAATGATTTGTTGGCTAAAGGGGTAAATGGAACGACAATTCGCTTGATGTTGTTATCTACTCATTATCGCAAGCCCCTAGATTTTAATCAAAAAATTCTTGATGATTCGCAAAAAATTTTGCAAAAATTCCATGAAATTATTGATATTTCTGATATCAATAATACTGATTTCTCAACAACTAAAATTTCTACAGTAATTTTAGAATATCTTGCTGACGATTTAAATATATCAAAAGTTTTAGCAATATTGCACGAACAACATAAATCGATAAAAAATAACAAAACTTCACAAAAACTCGAAGAATATATAGCCAATTTAAATTTTTTAGGCTTTCTTGATAAAAATTTTATTGAAATAAATTTGCCAGAACCAGATTTATCTAGTGGTTCTATAAATTTTGATCAACAATTTATAGAACAACAATTAAAAATTCGGCAAGAATTGAAAGCAAAAAAATTATTTCAAGAAGCTGATAAAATCCGCGATAATCTTCTGCAAATGGGCATTGTCATTGAAGATAAGCCTAACAATCAATCAGCTTTTTATCTGTTGAAAAAAAATTAATTTTTATATTTATCAATTAATTGATTGAGACTTCTAAGATATAAATAGATAAATTTATCATAAAATAGTGTGTAAAAACAAACAATCTTAAAAATATTAATAATTAATTTATTTATATATTTGCATATTGATAAATTTTTTATGATAAAATGTCATATATTATTAATAATAATTAATTTATATGAGAGATACCAATCCTAGATATTTTCCTTATAATCGAAAACCAAACCGAAATCCTCAACCTCAATATGACAACCCATTTGAAAATGAGGTTTTTAGAGTTGCTAATTCAGATTTTGCTAACTCCCAGCAAAATCTTGATTTGTTATTAAGCAATTGTGAAAAAACTGATTTAGAAAAAAATATTGCTTTGCAAAAAGCCTTTTACCGCATGGTCCATCCTTTTGGTGAGGGATATGTCGATCCAAGAAGAATTAATTATACTTATAGAGAAATATTTCCAAAAATCTTTAATCAGCCAAAAATATTAGAAAGCGGTGGCGAGATCGATAGAGAAAATTTTTTTAGCAGAAATGGATTAAATTTTATAGATATGTTTTTTGCATATGGCAAATGGTCTGGTGATTTTTTTAATTTTTTTAACAATTCTTTTTTAATGAATGATTCTGAAAAAACTTTAAAAAAAACATTTTTAAAATCTATTTTATCCAATGGTACATTAACCTCTTCATTTAAAAATTACGATGGAGTTTTATTAATTTTTAAGAATATAGAAAAACACCTCCCCGATATCGATGAAAGACAAGAATTTATTAATAAAATTTTGTTAGAAAAAAATAAAAAAGGTGAAAGTTTTTTATCTCTCTCGGTCAAAGATAATAATCCAATGATGATTGATGCAATATTTAATTTTGTAGAAAATAATTTCAAAGATCATCACAAGAGAAAAGCTCTTGTTAGGGAAATGTTATTACAAAATAAATTGATAAATAATAGTGTTTTCAGAGATAGTATTTTTTCTATGGAATATAATTCACTTGATCAAATTTTTAAAACGGTTGATAAATTTTTTACTAATGATGAAGAAAAAAGCGAATTTTTGAAAGAATTTATGGATAAACAAGATATTTCATGGGAATTATTAGTAAAAAACTTAAAAAATACCACTAATAAAAGTGCTGAAATAATTTTAAATCAATTTAAAAAAATCACCGACAAATCTTATTTAGAGAATATAAATTTGCATTTGCAACAAACCTTGCCTATTGATGTTGTAATGAGTTGCCATGAAATTTTAAGTACCGCATTTAACCAAGATAGAAGCGGGTTAAGCACAAGAGCTTCAATGACATTAGTCGCCGATAAAGGCAAATTAACTACTCGCCAATAAAAATGCCAGAAATAATAATTTTTTCTTGAGTTAATAAATCGATTATTGTTATTTCAATCAAAGCTTCTGAAGGATTTATTTTTGTTAACTCTTCGGGCGAAAAACTAATTAAGGCTCTAAAATCAAGGGCGGTTTCGGCGGGAACTATAATATTATTTTCATCGTGATTGGTGATTTTTAAAATACCGAAATTTGGTCTTGATATCGCAATTTTAAAATTTTTTGGTTGATGTGTTTTGTTGATAATTTTTAGGTTATAAGCATTGCGGATACTACCATCGCTAAGGGTAATAAATAATGGATTTCTCTCCTGAATAAGAGTGGTCTCAATTTGCGGTTTTTTAATTAAACTAAACAGCATCAAACCGCTAACCAAAATTAAAATAAAACTATAATATAAAGTTCGTGGTTGTAAAAGACGAAATTTTTTTTGCGGTATCGGATCGTTAAGATAAGCGAGGGTGTCATAGCGGATTAACCCTTTAGGCAAGCCGACTTTTTCCATGATATTATCGCATGCATCGATGCAAAGCCCGCAAGCAATGCACTCCATTTGTAAACCATTGCGAATGTCAATGCCAGTCGGGCAAACCACCACACATTGTTTGCAATCGATACAATGACCTCGATTTTCAAAGCTCTCGCCAATTTTATGTTTTTGGCGGGGCTCTCCTCGTTTTTTATCGTAGGAAATAATTAAAGTATTATCATCAAACATTGCCGATTGAAACCTCGCATATGGGCACATATAAGTACAGACATGTTCGCGGGCAAATCCAGCCATAATATAAGTCATGCTGGCAATTCCGAAAATCCAGCCATAGATTTTTAAAGAAATTTCAGCGAATTCAAGATTGATAAGTTTATTTAGTAAAATAATTGAATCATTAAAATAGCTAACAAAGAAAAAACCAGTCATCAAACTTATGATAATCCAGCTTAAATGGGTTAATAATTTTAAAAAATATTTCTTAAAATTATTTTTGCGGTCAAGTAAAATTCTGTCATTGCGATCTCCCTGAAAAAATCTTTCAACTGCGATAAAAATATCAGTCCAAACGGTTTGAAAGCAGGCATATCCGCACCACACCCGCCCAAAAAGAGAGGTCACGAAAAATAAAGCTACCGCCCCTAAAATTAAGAGACCTGCCAGATAAAATACTTCTTGAGCCCAGATTTCGATGAAGAAAAAATAAGCTTTGCTATTGACAATATCAATTAATATAGCCTGATTTGGTGCAGTATTTTCGCGGTCAAAACGAAGAAATGGGGTAAAACAATAAATCGCTAAAAAGATAATATTTAATCTGGATTTTAAATTTCTAAATTTGCCGATTGCTTTTTGAGGATATAATTTTTTCTTCGCGATGAAATATTTTTCTAGCATTTTTAAATTAATTTATTTGACAAATGTTTTTTAAAAAATAAAATTGGCGAATGTTTTTTTATTTTTAAAATATTTTTATATAAAAACTTATCTATTTTTATATTTTAATTTTAATAAAATATTGTTTAATTTACTAGCTATTTAATAAATCTATATGTTTGCTATTGTTGAAACTGGTGGGAAGCAATACCGAGTTGCCCCAAATGAAAAAATTATTGTCGAAAAAATCGCTGGCGAAGTCGGTTCTAAAATTTCGCTTGAAAAAGTTTTATTGGTTAATAATGAAAGCGGTATAACCAGCTTTGGTGCCCCATTTATCAAGGGTGCTACAGTGGTTGCCGAAATTATTAAATCATTTAAAAATGATAAAGTCATTATCTTTAAAAAACGAAGAAGACAAAATTCTCGTCGTAAAAGAGGGCATCGTCAACAGCAAACTCTTTTAAAAGTTTTATCTATTAACTCATAATTAATTTAATACACTATGGCAACGAAGAAAGCGGGTGGTAGCTCGCGAAACGGTAGAGACTCGGCGGGCAGAAGGCTCGGTGTCAAAAAATATGGTAGTCAATCAGTTGAAGCTGGCAACATTATTGTCCGTCAAAGAGGCACTAAATGGCATCCCGGTAAAAATGTTGGCATTGGTAAAGATCATACCATTTTTTCTAAGATTGCTGGCATTGTTGAGTTTGTTAAAACTAGCCGTAAAAACCGCATTTTTATTAATGTTAACCCAATTACCAATTAATTTTTATAATTAATTTTACAAATATTGTTTTAAAAATCTTACTTTTTTAAAACAATATTTATTTCTACTGAATCGAATTATCTCTTGCGATATTTTATTCTTTTATCTTTCATTTGCGGACGTGGCGAAATTGGCAGACGCACTAGACTTAGGATCTAGCGCCTCACGGCATGTGGGTTCAAGTCCCTCCGTCCGCACCATTCCTTTCTAATTTTTTATAAAATTATTTTTACTGATAAATAAAAGAAACTCGATTCTATTAGTTATAAATATCGAGATTTCAATGATTAAATGTGAAATTTAATATGAATTATTTTGGAAATTGAATTACCCATATAGAGCTTGCAAAATTGGCTAAATTGTTTTGATATTTTGCTATTGCATTGGCATTCCAAATATCTTTTTGGCAATAATGGTTATACCATTTCAACATGAAAATTAGTAATTTTAAACTTAGCCAATCTAACTTTATTTTTTTGGTTAAAAATTGTCAAAAGCCTCAGGTTGTATAGATATACAGCCTTCATTTTTAACAATTTTTTCCTCAAAAAAATTTTGTTATATTGGCTAATTTTCAAGTTAAAATGGTATTAGCTAATTTATATTTACTTTTTTTGTAAATATTTTTCTTAAAATCGTTATTTTTATTTGAACATTCTTGATTCAATTCATTTTCCAATAAAGTATAATTTCCTAATCTAAAAATAAATTTTTGGGCATTATTTTCAAAAATCTTATTCCACTCAATATCATATTTTTCAGGAAGAATATGCTCTATGGTTGAGTTGCCATCATTCCAATCATAATCACAATTGTTAATTTGATTTTCAATTTTAGTTAATATGTATTTAATTAATTTCTTATTTTTTCCCCCTGATTTAATTTCTAGGTTGGAAAAATTTGTTTTAAAATCAGCATCCTCGATATAAATTTTCGCTAACTCTTTGAGAATTTGTTTTCTATTACTAATTTCTTTGTTATAAATTTTTTGAGAAATATTATTATAAACTATTTCCAAATCATTTGGATTTTTTTTACAAATAATGTTGTATCTAAATATTAGGCAAGAAATATCATGAAGTATTTTTGGAAATATCTCAATTAAATTATCATGAACCGCAAATAAAAAGGGGATTTGTTGAGTTGATTGAAATATTTTTAATTCTCGTAATGATTTTATAATTGAGTTTTTGTTAACATAACTATTCCAAAAGTCATCCTCGGGGCTTTTAAGTGCAGTATATAATAATTGTTTTTTTTCTAAGTCTTCCAGCAATTCAAGAACATTTTCTGGAGTTGTTATAAGGTTTTTTATTGTCTTGAATAAATTTTCTTTTCTAACTAATTTTTGTTTAGAATTAATATAATATCTTAAGAATGTCGGAAAATCATTTAAACCAATATTATGAACTAAATCGTTCCATTTTTCTTCTAAAATATCCATGTCAGAATCTGGAATTTTTTTAGAGCATAACAAAAATAGATAGTTCTTTAATAAATCTGTTGTTGTTAGCTCTACACCTCTGGCATTGAGAGTTTCAAATATTGTATAGGCTTCAATTTCGCTATCAACTTTAATTCTTATAAAAATCATTTTTTTAGCTACGATATTTTCTAAAAAATTGGTCATTTCTTCGCCATTTGAAGAAAATTTTTCGCAGATTCTGTCTTTGAAAAAACGAAAGCAATCATATAAAGCTTTTTCGGAATCTTTTAATTTATGGTATGAAATTGGCTCTTTTCTTTTAACAATACAAGTTTGGTAATATGAATTATTATTTTTATTAAGACTTAATTTTGTTTCATAAAATAGTGTGGCAATAGATTTTTTTCCTAGAAATGTTCTTTCAATTTCCAATATTCTTTGTTGATTATTTTCTTTATCAATTTCTTTTTTTATTAAATCTTCTAAAGTTGATATTGTGGCAATGGCATAAATTGTCATGGTGGTTAGTCTTTGTTGACCATCAACCACAATAAAATGCTCATCATCATCTTTAAAATCAGAGTCATTTTGCAGTACAATTGATCCCATATAATGTGGGCTTGATGTTTCTTCGGTAGTTAAAAAATCATTCCATAAATCTTCCCAATTTTCTTTTGACCAAGAATAATCTCTTTGAAAGGGCGGGATTTTGTAAACTTTGCCATTGCCAATTAATTCCAGAAATGTTGCATCAATTGCATTTAATGATCTTTTCATAATCTTTAAGATTAATTAAAATAAGGTTATTAATTTTACTTAGTATTTTTAATATTTAAAGAAATAATTCTTTAAACCTCATCGATTTTTTTGCCAGCAATATTATTCTTTAAAACCTTGTTTACTTTTTGTAAAATCAAGGGTTCGCAGGTTTTGGTTAGTTGCTGATGAATTGCTAAAATTTCTTGTCTTTTTGCAGAAATTTCATTTTCTAAATTATTATTTTCAATATTATTTTGTTCTAAATTTTTAAAAGATAATAAGTTTTCTTGTAAATTATTTGGGCATAAATTTTTTAGGTTTTTTAAATCATTAATAATTTTATTTTTTTCATCTTCATTTAAAATTATATCGGGGTTTTTTAAATCATTTTCGATAATTTCAATATCGTGTTTGGCATCAACAATGGCTTGAGCTAATAGACGATTTGCCATATCAAATTTAGAATTTTTTAATGATTCAAGTAATAAATCTTTAATTTCATTTTCTGCTAAACCAAAGCTTGGCTTGACAATAATTTCTTGTTTTTGTTCGGTATATTTTTCTTCGGAAGAGATGGTTAAAAGCCCATCGGCATCAAGTGCGAAGGTGATTTTAACTCGAGCAAAACCAGCAGGTAAGGGCGGAATATTGCAAACTTCAAATTCGGCGAGCGATCTGCAATCTTTGGCAAATTCTCGTTCTCCTTGTACCACATGAAATTTGATGGCAGTTTGATTATCAGTATATGTGGTAAATTCTTTAGTTTTAGCGATTGGTATGGTTGAATTGCGATAAATTATTTTATCAACAATCCCGCCCATCATCTCAATACCCAGAGATAAAGGGTTAACATCGAGCAATAAATTATTATTTGTTTTGCTTAAATTATGAGCTTGATAACAAGCCCCAATGGCTACAACTCGGTCGGGGTCAAGGTTGGTAAGAATTTTATTTTCGCCAAAAATTGCCGATAATTTTTCTTTAATTAACGGTATTCGAGTTGAACCGCCCACTAAAATTACTCCATCGATATGCGAAGGTTCAAGTTCTAAATCGTCGAGTAAATTGACAGAAATTTTAATGGTTTTTTCAATTAATTCGTTAATCAGATAATTAAATTTTGACAGCGATAAGCCATGAGATTGCGATCTAAATGATAATTCCTCTTTAATTTCTTTGGCGGTTTTAAAACCATTATCTTGCAAAATTTTATCGATGTCGTCGCCACCAAGCTCGTTATCGCCAGCTACTCCCAAAACTTTAAAAACCCCATTTTGCATTTTTAAAATTGAGCAGTCAAAAGTCCCGCCTCCGAAATCGTAAACTAAAAAAGTGCCTTTGGATAAATTGTCGAGACCGTAAGCCAATGCTCCAGCTGTGGGTTCGTTGACTAATCGTAAAACTTCGAGACCGGCAATTTGTGCCGATAATTTGGTGGCAACTTTGGCGGTTTCATCAAAATATGCGGGCACAGTGATAACTGCCTTGGTGATTTTTTGTTGCAAATTTTTTTCGGCTAAAAATTTTAAATATTTTAGAATTTCAGCAGAAATTTCGATCGCAGTAATAGTTTTTTTGCCGATTTTTAGAGCAATTGCTTGATTATTTTGCGAATTATCGATGATTAAATTTTTAATAAAATTATTTTTAAAATTAATTTTATTAATATCGGAAAAATTTTTACCCATTAATCGTTTAATTGAGGTAATTTCAATATCGCCAACCGCTAAATTGCCTGCTTGCAAGAAATTACCATCTTTATCGAAGGCAACTTTTGAGCTAATTAAATCTTTGCCATTCTCGTCGGTAAAAAGTTTTAATTGATTATTTTCAAAATAACCAACTAAAGAATTTGTAGTGCCCAAATCGATACCGATGACAATCTCACTCTCATCTTGTTTTGAAGGGCTAGAAATTGGTTCCTGAATTTGTAAAAGTGCCATAAATTATTGTAAATTTCGTTCTTTATTTTTTAAATCTTGCCAAGTTTTTTTTAAATATTTAGCAAAAATTATGGCTTGTGAAGCTAAAATATAATCGCCATTTTTAAATAAATTTGTAAATATTAAAATTTGTTGATTAATTTTTTTTTCTAGTTGTTTTTTTAAAATTTTTGCCATTTCAAGATTGTTAATTTTCGCAACTTCTTCTTGCAATTCAAGGATTAATGAAAGGGTTGAGTAATCAGGTTTTATTGGGTTGTTTTCGTCATTATCGAGGTCAATATTTTTAAGTTGTAATAAATGAATTGCTCTGGTTAAATCTTGGTTTAAAATTTTATAACCCTCATTGACGGTCATTGAAAATTGTAATTTTTCAAAATTATTTTTATCAAAATTTTTGTCGGGGTGATATTCTTGCAAAAAATTATGATATTTTTGCTCGAGTAAATCTAAATTTATTTCAAATTGTTCGGGTAAATCAAAAATTTTAAAATAGTTTTTCATACCTTAAAACTCTCCCCGCAACCGCATCGACCTTTTTCGTTTGGATTAACAAAATCAAAGCCTGCGGTAAGTTCATCTTGTTTGTAAATCATCTCACTGCCAATCAAAAACATCGATACTTTTGGCTCAATAAAAATTTGAATTTTTTTCTCGCCATCGAATAAAATAACCACATCATCATATTTAGAAATATTTTTATCTTT
>JACCDO010892899.1_pt1 | contig 12040 bp, 9 predicted proteins | sample 7446101 | NCBI WGS metagenome assembly JACCDO01 (sample SAMN15323440, study PRJNA562643) | freshwater metagenome | isolation source: river surface water | place: USA:Blue River Watershed | collected 2017-08-16 | reverse complement strand
TGCTCCGAGCTGGTGATGTGCTCGTGTTGAACAATTCCCGCGTGCTCAGGGCGCGGTTACGCGGCCTCAAACCGACGACCGGCGGGGAGGTGGAACTCCTGCTTGTCGAAGAAACCGCCCGAAATGAGTGGTGGACGCTGCTGCGACCCGGCAAACGCGTCCGCCCCGGCACGGAGATTAACCTGCGCACCAACACGGGCGCACCATCGGCCATCCGGGCTGTAATTCTGGCAAAAAACCCCGAAGGTCACTGCCAAGTCCGGTTCACGGGCACCCCGCAGATCTTGGACGAGCTGGACTCGCTCGGTGAAATTCCGCTGCCGCCCTACATTGAGCGCGCAGCCGGAGCCGCCGATGACGCGCGATATCAGACCGTGTATGCGCAGGCAGACGGATCCGTCGCCGCCCCGACGGCAGGCCTCCACTTCACGCCCGAACTGCTCGACCAAGTCCGCGCACGCGGCGTGCAAGTTCACTTTGTCACCCTGCACGTCGGGCTCGGCACCTTCGCCCCGGTCAAGGCGGAGAACATTGCGGATCACCCGATGCATGAAGAACGCTTCGAATTGCCCGCAGCCACCGCAGACGCCATCAACGCTGCGAAACGCGAGGGCCGGCGCGTCATCGCCGTCGGCACCACCACGGTGCGTGTGCTCGAGAGCGCCGCGCAGCTTCCCGGCTGCGAGTCGCAGCTCACGGCGTTGCAGGGCCGCACCCGCATCTTCATTTACCCTCCCTACCGGTTCCGCGTCATCGATGGTCTGCTCACCAATTTCCACCTGCCCCAATCCACGCTGCTCATGCTCGTGAGCGCCTTCGCCGCGCCCGGTGAACTGCGCGGGCGTGAATTCATCCTCGCCGCCTACGCCGAAGCCGTGCGCGAACGCTACCGCTTCTTCAGCTACGGGGATGCGACGCTCATCATTTGAGTTTCGCGCGCGGCGATTCGCGCTATCTGTTCACCCGCCCATGCGCACCCGCAGCCAGCTCAAATCTCGCAACTCCGGGACCGGAACGGGGTTACTTCCCTTTGTTCTCGTGAACATGGCGATGTCTGCCGACGGCAAGATCGTCTCGGCCAACCGCGCCGTCGCCACCTTCAGCAGCCGCCGCGACCACGATCACCTCTACGAACTCCGCGCCACGGCCGACGCCGTGATGAGCGGCGCGCGCACCGTGGACCTGAACAACTACACGCTCGGCCCCGGCGCGGAGCGCTTCCGCAAGCTGAGGCTCAAGCGCGGCCTCGCGGAGCACAACCTGCGGGTCATCGTCTCCGGGTCCGGCTCAGTCAACCCACACGCGGAAATCTTCCAGCACCGCTTCTCCCCCATCCTCGTGCTGACAAGCAAACGCGCGCCGGCCGCTGCCTTGACCAAACTCCGTGCCGTGTCCGACGCGGTCAAAGTGACCGGCGACGAGGAAGTGGACTTCGCCAACGCGCTGCGCTGGCTCCGACGCGAGTGGAACGTGAAGCGCCTGCTGTGCGAGGGCGGCGGCGAGCTTAATGAAGCGCTCTTCCGGGCGGGCCTCGTGGATGAGCTGCATCTCACTCTGTGTCCGCGCCTCATTGGCGGGCGGAGGGCGCCCACCATCGCGGACGGACCCGGCTTTGCCAATTTGGCCGACGCCTTTCAACTGCGGCTCGCCAGCACCCGGCGCGTCGGTGACGAACTGTTCTGCGTCTTCAGCCGCCGCGCGTGATGCGCTCGCGCACCACGCGCACCAACTCTTCCTGCCCCGTGTCGAAGAAATGGCTCGCACCCGCGACGGGCGCGTAATCCACCACCACACCGGGCGCACAGGGCCGGGCCGCCAGTTCCTTCACCACCGCCTCGGGCACCAGCGCATCCGCCGAGCCGTGCACGATGAGGCCTGGCGTCCGCCATTCCTTCACGCAGCCGAAGTCGAGGTTGTTTGCCGGTGGCGCCACTACCACGAAGCCATCGAAGCCGCCGGCCTTGGCCAGCAGTTGCAGCCCAATCCAGGAACCGAAGGAAAACCCCGCCACCCACTTCGCCTTCGCTTGGGGACACTCCGCGCACAGCCACGCCCAGGCCGCCTCGGCATCCGCCAGCTCCCCTGCCCCGCCGGAGAATTCGCCCGCGCTGCGGCCGACGCCGCGGAAGTTGAACCGCAACACGCTGAAGCCCGCGTCCTGAAAGGTGGTGAACAGCGAATACACCACCAGCGTGTTCATCGTGCCCCCGAACTTGGGATTCGGATGCAGCACCAGCGCGATGGGTGCGTCCGGCGAGGCCGCGCGATGAAACCGGCCTTCCAAGGAACCGGCGGGACCAGCAATGGTTACGGATGGCATGGCTCAATTCTAAACACAGCCCCAGCCCAGCTGAATACTGCTTACTGCAACCCCGCCTTGGTCTCCACCCAGCGGGCGAAGAGCCAGAGCAGGTCAGCCAGGCGATTCAGATAGATGATGATTTCCGGGTTATGGAGCTGTCCGACCTCGTGCAGCGCACAGACGCGCCGCTCGGCCCGGCGGCATACCGTGCGCGCGACATCGAGCGCGGCGCTGTTCAGCGTCGCTCCCGGGGTGGCCCAGCCCTTGAACGTCACGCTCTGCGCCTCGATCTCAGCGACCAGTTTGTCCAGTTTCGCCGTCAACTCGGCGCTCACGAGGGTGAATCCGTCCTTCGCATAACGCGGCAGATCGTCCGTCCCTGTCGCGAGTTCGCCCATGAGGGTCACGAGGTCCTTCTGGATGACAAGCAGGTTGTCCGCCACGAAGGCCTGCTGTGCGGACGCGCGCGCCAGGCCGAGCGCGGCATTCAACTCGTCCACGGTGCCGTAGGCCTCCACGCGCGGGTGGCACTTCGACACGCGCCGATTATACATCAGGCCGGTCGTGCCGTTGTCGCCTGTCCTGGTTGCAATGCTCATGGGCGCACAGGGTAGGGCGAAGCGCGCAGGCGGCAAGTGCGCACCGCGTTACCTTCGGGCTGGTTCCGTGCGTCTGCCCCGAAGTATGCTCCACACCATGCGTTTACCGCGGATTGTCTGCTTCGTTCTCCTTGCGTTCCTGACGCCCCTTGGCAGCCGTTCTTCTGCCGCGCCAGCGAAGCCGAACATCCTGCTCATCTACATTGACGACCTCGGCTGGGGTGACACGGGGTGCTATGGCGCAACCGCCGTGAAGACGCCCAACGTGGACCGCCTGGCGCGTGAAGGTCTCCGCTTCACGGACGGTCATTGCACCTCCGCCACCTGCACGCCCTCGCGTTATGCGATGTTCACCGGCGAATATCCGTGGCGAAAGCGCGGCACCGGCGTGCTGCCCGGCGACGCCGGGCTCGTGCTTGAACCGGAGCGCGGCACGCTGCCGCTGACCTTGCGCGGCGCAGGCTACACGACGGGCGCGGTGGGCAAGTGGCATCTCGGCCTGGGGCCGCAGGGCGGGCCGGACTGGAACGGCGAGATCAAACCGGGCGCGCGCGAGGCGGGCTTCGACTTCAGCTTCATCATGGCCGCCACCGGCGATCGCGTGCCTTGCGTCTACGTCCACAACGGCCGCGTGGCGGGCCTTGATCCGAAAGACCCGATCGAAGTGAGTTACCAGAAGCCGTTTCCCGGCCTGCCCACCGGCAAGGCCAATCCCGAGCTGCTCAAGATGCACCCCAGCCACGGCCACGACATGGCGCTCATCAACGGCATCAGCCGCATCGGCTACATGAAGGGTGGCACCGCCGCCCTGTGGAAGGACGAGGACATGGCGGACATTTTCACGCGGCAGGCCATCAGTTTCATCGAAGCGAGCAAGGACCAGCCGTTCTTCCTCTATTTCGGCACGCAGGACATCCATGTGCCGCGCGTGCCGCACCCGCGCTTTGTCGGCAAGTCCGGCATGGGGCCGCGCGGCGACGCCATCGTGCAGATGGACTGGTGCGTGGGCGAACTGCTCGCCGCGCTCGACCGCCTCAAGCTCACGGAGAAAACGATGGTCGTCTTCAGCAGCGACAACGGCCCCGTGATCGACGACGGCTACAAGGACGACGCGGTCACGAAGCTCGGCGCGCACAAGGCCGCCGGACCATGGCGCGGCGGCAAATACAGCAACTTCGAGGCGGGCACGCGCGTGCCCTTCATCGTGCGCTGGCCGGGCCGCGTGAAGCCCGGGGTCTCGGACGCACTCGTGTCGCAGCTCGATTTCCACGCCTCCTTCGCCGCGCTCGCAGGCGCTAAGCTGGCCGACCCGCGCGACAGCCAGAACATTCTGCCCGCGCTCCTCGGTGACTCGGCCAAGGGCCGCGAATCGCACGTCGCCAGCGCCAGCGTGCTGTCGCTGCGCGCCGGGAATTGGAAATACATCAGCCCCGGCCAAGGCCCAAAGCGTAACGCCAACACCAACACCGAGATGGGCAACGATCCCGCCGGCCAGCTTTACGATCTGGCTGCCGATCCGGGCGAGACGAAGAACCTCGTCACCGAGCAACCTCAGCGCGCGGCCGAGCTGGCCGCTCAGTTGGAAAAGATCCGCCAGACTGGCCGGCTGCCCGCCGACCAGCCCGGCGCGAAGGGCGAGAAAAAAGGCAAGAAGCAGTAACCAACCCGCGTCCAACCCCCCACCATGAAACCAGCCTGCCTCTCCCTCTTAATCTTAGGGGTTCTATGCGGCCAGCCCTTCGCGGCTGACGCACCGAAGAAAACCGATCCAGCGGCCAAACCCGCCGCCAAGCCTGCCGACCCACAGCGCGCGCCCACGCACGCCAACGTCGCCTACGGCGCGCACGAGCGGCAGGTGCTGGACTTCTACCGGGCCGACTCCGCCACGCCCACGCCCGTCGTCTTCCACATCCACGGCGGTGGCTGGGTGGCAGGCGACAAAAAATCCGTCGCCGCACTGGAGAAGTATTTGGCCGCAGGCATCTCCGTCGTCTCCATCAACTACCGCTACAGCACCCAGGCGCAGCTCGCGGGGGTGAAGCCGCCGGTCGAATGGCCGATCGCCGATGCCGCGCGCGCGCTCCAATTCGTCCGCAGCAAGGCCAAGGAGTGGAACCTGGACAAGCAGCGCATCGGTGCGACCGGCGGCAGCGCGGGCGCATGCTCCTCGCTGTGGCTCGCCTTCCACGCCGATCTCGCCGACCCAAAGAGCACCGACCCGGTCGCCCGCGAATCCACCCGGCTGTGGTGCGCCGCCGTCATTGGCGCGCAAACTTCACTGGACCCAAAAGAGCTTAAGGAATGGACGCCCAACAGCCGCTACGGCGGCCACGCCTTCGGCTTCATGCCGGACCCGAAGGACAACAAGACCCGCGACACGCAGTTCGCCGCCTTCCTCGCCGCCCGCGAATCCGTCCTGCCGTGGATCAAAAAGTATTCCCCCATCGAACACGTCACCGCCGACGATCCGCCCATCTGGATGGTCTATTCCTCCGCCCCGGCCCTGGGACAGGAGCAAAAAGATCCCACGCACACGGCCAACTATGGGGTGAAGCTGCAGGAAAAGTGCAAAGCCATCGGCGTCCCCTGCGAACTGGTCTATCCCGGGGCGCCGGCCGTGAAGCACGCCAAGGTCGAGGACTACCTGATCGCAACCCTCAAAGCGAAGCGGTAGGGACCAATGCCGCTGCCCCTGCAGCAGGTGGGGCAACTGGTGAACCGAGCCGGTTAAAAGCACCGGCACGGTTTCGCAGCCGTGACGGCGGGCCGCTGGGCGGTTAGGGTTCGTTCATGAACTCAGTGGCGTTCGAACTGACGGTCATCTTCGTCCTGCTGGTGGCCAACGGCGTCTTCTCGATGGCCGAACTGGCCGTGGTCTCCGCCCGGAAGGGCCGGTTGCGCCAGCGGGCGGACAACGGCGACGCCAACGCTCGCACCGCGCTGGAGCTGGCGGAGTCTCCCAACACGTTCCTCTCCACGGTGCAGGTGGGCATCACGCTGGTGGGCGTCCTGGCGGCGGCCTTCAGCGGCGCGACGCTGACGGAGAAACTGGCGGGACCGCTGAAGGAAATCTCCTGGCTCGCGGGCTCGGCGGACAAAGTGGCGTTCGCCCTCGTCGTCACCGGCCTCACCTATTTCACGCTGGTCATCGGCGAACTTGTGCCCAAGCGCCTGGGCCTCGGCAACCCCGAGGGCATCGCGTGTGCGCTGGCGGGACCAATGCGCTGGCTGTCCAACCTGGTCTCGCCCTTGGTCACGCTGTTGAGCTGGTCCACGGACGCGCTGCTGGCACTGCTCCGCATCAAGCCCGCGCCCGAGGCCGGCGTGACGGAGGAGGAGGTGCGGCTGCTGGTGCGCGAAGGGATGCGGGCGGGCGTGTTCTACCAGCACGAGTCCGAGATGGTGGACAGCGTGCTGGCATTGGACCGCCTGCCGGTGCGCGAGCTGATGACCCCGCGCGCGAAGATCATCTGGATCAACGTCAACGACCCGCACGAATCCGTCTGGCACAAGATCGTCGTGAGCGGACACACGACGTTTCCCGTGTATGAGGGCAACCGCGACCACGTGCTCGGCGTGGTGTCGGTGAAGGCGATTTATGCGAACCTCGCCGCCGGCGCTCCGGCCCATGTGCGTGACCTGATGGTTCCGCCGCTCGTCGTGCCCGCCACGCAGTCGGCCAGCGGGCTGCTGGAGAAGTTCAAGCAGTGCGGCAAACACGTCGCGCTGGTGGCGGACGAGTTCGGCGGCATCATCGGCCTGGTGTCGCTGCACGACATCATGGAGGCGATCATCGGCGAACTGCCTACGCCGGACGAACGGGCCCGTCCGCGCGCTGTGCGGCGCGAGGATGGCTCATGGCTGGTGGACGGGATGATTGACGCGGCGGAGTTCGAACGCGCGGTGCCGGATTTCAAGCTGCATGCCGCGCCGGAGCGGGACTACCAGACTTTTGGAGGTTTTGTGCTCAAGCATCTGGGCCGCGTGCCCGAGGAGGGCGCGGCGTTCCAGCTGCATGGCTATCACGTCGAGGTCATCGACATGGACGGCCATCGCGTGGACAAGGTGCTGCTGCTGCCCGCCGGGAGCATGGGGAAACCTGCAGCCGGCCGGTGAACGGTGCCGCCTAGGGCTCCTTCGCAAACTGCGCGTAGCGTTCGGCGATCCGTGCCGCCTTTTCATCACCCTTGTGGAAGATGACGCGGAACCGGAGCTTGAGTTTCTCCCCGGGTTTGAGCGTGTGGGCGGCGTCGGGCAGGTTCTTATCCAGGCTCTTGCTGCCAAAGGCATTCGCGGTGAACAGGCCGTAGTCGCGCACATGCCAGGGCGTCGGATGGCGGAAGCTGGTCGGGTGATCCATGAACGCGACGCCCAGGTGCTCGCCGCCGACGGGGCCGTGATAGTCCACCCACTTGGCGCGCTTGGACCAGGTGTCCTTGTCGGTGATGCCCTCGCTGTTGATGATTTTGCCGCCCTGCTTGGAGGTCAGGGCCATCGAGGTGGGCAGCCGCACGCTGAAGCCCGCGTCCTTCATGTCGGCAAAGACCACCGGCTCCTTGGTGCTGTTGTGGAAAACGATTTCGACGTCGACCGTGCGGGAGTCGGCATCAGCGCGGAACGTGAAACGGCGCGTGTCCTCCATGATCTTCCGGCCGCCCTCGAAGGCGACGTAGTCGTTGGCCACGGCGATGACGGCCTTGTCCGCACTGGCCGTGACCTCCGTGAACTCGCGATGCTTGGTGACGCCGAGGTTGGCGAGCTTCGCCTTGTAGGCATCCGGCTTGGCCTTGAGCGATTCGAACGAGGAAGCGTCATGCCAGAACTCCAGCCCGCCAATGTTCTGGTGACCGAAGTAAAACGAACGGTGGTGGGGATGGTCATGCTGCTCGCCCTCCACCTTGTCCATCGGGTAGCGGCGGGACATTTCCTTGCCGGTCGGTCCGATGATGGGCCAGAGGATCGGCTTGTTTTCGGAGAGCGTGACGTATTCGGTGAAGAGCTGGCCGTTGTATTTCACCACGAGGCCGGCGGCGGACTTCTCCGTGGTGAAGCCCTTTTTCTCGGCGGCAAGGCCGGAACCCGCGCCGATGACGAACGCGGTGGTGGCGAGGGCGAACTGACGGCGGCTGAGGGCGGGCGACGTGTGCATGGTTGGATTGTGAGGGCGTTGGACGGCGGACGGGAGGAAAAAGTTCGGGGCGAAACAGCGTGGCGGTCGGTTCAGACGAACTTGCCGGGATTCAGGATGCCGCGCGGGTCGAGTGCCCGCTTCAGCGAACGGTGGAGCGCGCGCACGTCTTCATTCGCCGCGAGCGGCCACCACGGCTTTTTCGCGAGGCCGATGCCGTGCTCGCCCGTGATGACGCCGCCCCACCCGATGATCTGGCGGAAAAGATCATCGAGTGCGGCATCCGCCCGGGCGCGGTTGCCGGGCTGGGCATAATCCACCATGACGTTCACGTGGATGTTGCCGTCGCCGGCGTGGCCGAAGCAGGCAACGGGCAGGCCGTGCTTTTTCTGCAGCCGCGCGGCGAACTTGAACAGATCCTCCAGCCGGCCGCGCGGAACCGTGATGTCCTCGTTGAGCTTCGTGAGCCCGGTGTCACGGAGGCTGTAACTGAACTCCCGCCGCAAACCCCAAAGCGCCTCGACCGCCAGGGCACCAAAGGCACGATTCACGAACGCCGGCCGGTGCGCGGCAACGAGCCGCTCGACCTCCTTCAACTCCGAGCGCACGGAACGCTCCTGGCCATCCAGCTCCACAAACAGCATCGCCCGGCAGCCGGCCAGCTGCTCGCTCTTCGTGCGCTTGTAAGCGGCAGCGAGGGTGAACTCGTCGGCGATTTCCAACGCGCAGGGCAGGAAGCCGGCCTTGAAGATGGCGGCCAGCGAACGCGCCGCGCCGTGCGCGGTGTCGAAGCCAACCCCAAGCAGGGCTCGGTAAGGTGGCCGGGGCAGCAGCTTCAAGGTGGCCTCGGTCACGACGCCCAGCAGCCCCTCCGAGCCGACGAAGACACGGTGCAGGTCGAAGCCGGTCTTGTTCTTGTGGCAGCGGCTGCCGAGTCGCACCTGCCGCCCGTCGGCCAGCGCAACCTCGAGGCCGAGCACGTAGTCACGGGTGACGCCGTATTTGAGGCAGCGCGGGCCGCCCGCGTTGGTGGCAATGTTGCCGCCGAGTGAGCAGTCGGCGCGACTGGCGGGGTCGGGCGGATAATACAGGCCGCGCTTTTCGGCGGCGGCCTGCAGCGTCGCTGTGAGGACGCCCGGCTCGACCACGGCCACGAAGTCGCGCGGGTTGATTTCCTTGATGCGGTTCATCCGCGCAACCGAGAGCGCGATGCCGCCGCGCACCGGCACGCAGCCCCCCACGTAACCGTAGCCGGCTCCGCGCGGCGTGACGGGAATGCGGTGCTCGTGCGCGAGCCGCAGCACGGCGGCGACGGCCGCGGGCGTCTTCGGCAGCGCGACGATGTCCGGCAGATGCGTGGCGAACCACTTGTCGCCCGCGTGGGCGGTGCGGGTCGCTTCGTCCAGGCAAAGTTCATCGGGCGCCAGGACGCGGCGGAGTTTGGGGAGAATGGATTGGCGGCGTTTCTTCACGCGGCGTGGATTAAGAGTAAGAGCAGATTCAAGAGCAAGCAGGAGGCGTTCAAACCGGGCAAGTCATTTTGGGATACCGGGCGATCATTGCCAACAACGCGGGACAGCCAGGCCCAAAAGTGACGCAGGATGGCCGGCCGAGAAAGGCGAGAGCCAAGTGACAGTGGAAATTCAAAATGTGAGCCAGGGCATTTTGTCACCAAACAATCTGTTCTCGGCGCCGACTTAGGAAGGGCTGCATTGGTGTCGTTTTTTACCCAACCTGCATTAAAAGAAGCCGGATCATCAGGGCGATTTACTTTTCCGGCGGTGAACCACGAAGTTTTGTAATGGATTTAGTCGATGATCCGTTGTCGGCATGGACGCTGCTTCGGTTACCGGGCAGCCAATTCCTATTTTGCTCGCATGATGATTCAAGAACCGGCTCAGACCTCACCCATTGACGATTATCTTAAGGAGATTCACCACCGGCATGCGGAGCTGAAGGAGGGCCAAGTAGCCACTTACATTCCTGAACTGGCGAAGGCCAACCCGGACTGGTTTGGCATCTGCCTCGCGACCACCGGCGGCCATGTCTACGAGGTGGGAGACTCACGGCAAAGCTTTACCATCCAGTCCATCTCCAAACCGTTCGTATATGGGTTGGCGCTGGAGGACAACACGCGGGCGGAAGTGTTGAAAAAAGTTGGAGTGGAACCCACGGGAGATGCGTTCAACGCCATCAGCCTCGAGCCCGGAACGGGTCGGCCCAGAAACCCGATGATCAACGCCGGGGCGATTGCCGCCGCTGGTTTGATCGCCGGGAAGCAGCCCACCGTGCGGCTCCGGCGGATGTTGGACATGTTCGCGCTCTACGCCGGGGAGGCTTTGGCCTTGGATGAGGAGGTCTATCGGTCGGAGAGTGAAACCGGCCATCGCAACCGCGCCATTGGCCACCTGCTCCGGAACTTCGACATCCTGACCGAGCCACCGGAACCGGTGGTGGATCTCTATTTCAAGCAGTGCTCCGTTTCGGTCAATTGCCGCCACCTTGCGGTCATGGCTGCCACCCTGGCCAACCGCGGCGTCAACCCTGTCACGGGCAAGCAGGCGATTCGCGGCGAATACGTCGAAAGCGTTCTGAGCGTGATGGGTTCTTGTGGCATGTATGACTACGCTGGCGAATGGTTGTATCGCGTCGGCATGCCGGCCAAAAGCGGCGTGGCCGGCGGAGTGATTGCGGTGCTCCCCGGCCAGCTTGGCATCGGCGTGTTCTCGCCGCGTTTGGACAGCCGGGGTAACAGCGTCCGTGGGCTGCGCGTGTGTGATGACCTTTCCCGTTTTTTTGACCTGCACCTGTTCAACAACCCGCACGCCAGCAACTCCGTAATCCGCCTGAAGTTCACGGCCGCCGCCGTCAGTTCGAACAGACTCCGAACGCCCGCGGAGAAGCGGGTCCTCACCGCCCACGGAGACCGTTTTCACCTTTATCAGCTGCAGGGAAATCTCGTGCTGTCCACGGCCGAGGTATTCCTGCACGACCTGTTCTCAGGCATGGCCGGGGTGGACGCAGTGGCCTTTGACCTGAAACACGTGTTGAACATCAACGAGACGGCCGCCCGGCTATTTCATGATCTGCTGCTAAAGGTCCATGCCCAAGGCAGGCAAATCCTGTTCACGAATACCGCCCACCTGCCCCAACTCCGTCGCTATCTGAAACAAAAGCTGAAGGATCGATTTGACACTCTCTTCCTCAGTTTTCCTGACAACGACAGCGCAATCGAATGGTGGGAAAATCGCCTGCTCGAGGCTCACCTCCCCACGCGGCCTGCCGAGCCATCCGCATCGCCGATGGATTACGAGCTGTTCGCCGATCTGCGGCCGGAGGAGATGACTATCCTCACCGCGCAGCTCCAGCGCCGTCAGTTCCGCCCCGGGGAGACGATCGTCGGCCAAGGCGCGCCCGCAGGCGAAATCTTCTTCGTCTCGCGCGGGCGTGCCAGTGTGACCGTGCCGCTCTCCAGCGGCGGGCACCGACGCCTCGCCACTTTCTCACCCGGGATGAATTTCGGCGAAATGGCCATGCTCGACCGCGCGCCGCGCTCGGCTTCCGTAATTGCCGATACCGCAGTCGTATGTGACGTTCTGATGCTTGAGGCGTTCGATCGCCTCGGCGAAACCCATCCAAGGATCCAAACCGTCCTGTTGCGCAATCTTGCCCGGGGGCTGTCCGCAAAGCTGCGCAAGGCCAACCGCGAGCTGAGCGTGTTTGATTAGTTCGCGGGCCGCGCGGGCGCTCCACTGAGTGAATCCCAGCTCTTCAGCCCGATGATGGGCAGCGCGAACTCGAAAACCCGCTCCCACTCCGGCGTGTCGGCGGCCCGGAAGCATTCGTAGCTGCGCTTGGGTGGCCGCGGATCGCCGGCCTTCGGCTTCATGCCGCGCAGTCCCAGCAGCAACCCGCCCTCATGCGGGTGATCCACGTGGCGGTGCAGGATGAAGGCATCGATTCCTTCCATCCGCTCGACCTTTTTGTAGGCATAGCAATACGCGGCGGCCT
>JACCDO011555992.1_pt1 | contig 12043 bp, 7 predicted proteins | sample 7446101 | NCBI WGS metagenome assembly JACCDO01 (sample SAMN15323440, study PRJNA562643) | freshwater metagenome | isolation source: river surface water | place: USA:Blue River Watershed | collected 2017-08-16 | reverse complement strand
GAAGATAGAGCAGATTTATATGTAATCGTAGATATTTAACATATGCTTCTTCCTCCTATATTTCTTGTTTATACATCTTGAAATTGAAATTAAATTTGTGATAATTCACTGAGTGGCATTTTCACTGTGGCTGATAATTTAGGTAATGATGACCCGCCTTGATGCATTAGTATGACCACCTGTCCTGCCTTCCCCTGAGGATCTATATTCATCACTTCAGTTTCTACCATATGCTTCGGACCCGGCAATAATATCGGCATTGTTATAACCGATAAGCTTCGTTTGCTGTACCCCATCGCGTATAGCTCGTCGTCGTATATAAACAGTAATTTAGAATTTAATATTGGTTGATTTCCGCTATTTTGAAGCGAAATTTTGATCAAAAATTTCGGTCCGATTCCCGTTACTTGCACTTGAATACGCACGTCTTGTGACCCGATTGGCGTTATACCCTATGTAAAAAAAATAATTTAGTAAGTAAAATCTAGATGCACAACAAATGTATGATCCGTATTTGTCGGTCAATGCAACTCATAATTAACCGTCATAGAAGACCAGGTGATGTAGGGAATGCATGACACAACCAAGTGATACTGCACATGGAGTGGAGTGTAGAGTATACATGCCTCCCGAGAAGAAAGTAAGAAGAGAAATTGACTTACCATACGTCCCTCGGTCAGTGTTTTTACATACGCTCTTGCAGTCTCTAATCTTAACTTGCATAAATCACGTTGAAACACTCGATGTATATCGCTGGCTTGGTCGCATTCGCGTTTTGTTTGCTCTATATATAACTTGGTTTTCTTTGGAACAGGTAAAGGAACGTCTTGTTCAGGTGGTGGACCACTTTTTGAAGCAGAACTCAGTAAAGTATCAATATCTGCATGGCGACTCCACATCTTCACCGTTATGCTGCCTTTACCATGTATAACTATCAAAGCGTTTTCTTCACGGCCATAAGAACCGAAACGCATGGCTATAACAGGCTTCTCCACAGTGAACGAAGTTACGATGAAAGACTCCTTATACAGCCTAATTTCGCCGGTAGCTAACGCCACAAGTAGCAGGGAATAATTGACTGATTTTTTAAGACTCATGGTACATATCTCGGTCACGTCATCCTGCAGTATCATGGTCTTCATTCGCTTACCTTTCGCCGAGTAAGAGGATAGCACTTTATCCATCGTTACAACCCATAATAATTTGTCTAATCTGGCGATAGAGACCGCTTGTGATCCCAAGTCAGTAACAATACCTGTGAGTACAGCGGAAGCTCTAGAATCACCATTTTTAATATTATACATTTTACCGTCTCGACACGAGACAGATATTTTCCATTCGGTGTCAAATACTCCCGAAACCACCAGTAAAACTGGTTGTGATGGCAATGTTACCTTGCACAAATAGTTTGAATCAACTGGATCTTGATGTAGGATTAGTACCTGCTTGTTCTCAGTACCAATAACTAATAGTTTTATACCATCTGGATTCTCATTTTCTTTCTGCATTACTTCCATACAAGTAATAAGTGTCTGTTGAGTGAATTTGCTATCTCTTGAATCTTTGATATACGATAATCTTGCAGCATCTGAGTCTAAAGATAAAAATTCTGCTGCCCTCGCAGATAATGATGTGCCTTGATCTCTGGCATCTATTAATTGTTTAGTCCCAGATGATACCGTAATAGAATCAGAAGTCAAATCGTTCCAAATATCCTGTTCAACCTCTGATATTTCTACGGGTGGACAACACCATTTTGCGTAAGGTTTTAATTGACGATATAAAAATACAGTATAACCAGCAGCAACTGCAATCATCGGAATTCTTGGAGTTGAATTATCACGATATGTTATACACATCGCTATTGGTACATCCAGCAAGACATGTTCAATTAGCAGTGCTGTTCCTTTATAAATCTTTAATTTCTTGTCAAAATCACCAATACAAAGCTTCGTGTCACCATCACCGTTGAGATCAGCCATGCAGACGCAACTCGTCACGGTCTTCAATGCAGATAGGGGATCATGCCATGAGTTGAGCCATGGAGAACGCACCTCCATCTCTCGACGCAGCTTCTTATACACGCACTGCGTCTCTCTGATATCACTTCTCAAAAAAAAAAGAATTTAAAATATTTTCCACACCAACAACACAATACTTTTAAAAAGGAAACTCCGTTAGAATTGGTAGAGTGTGATTTCTGGGGTGCTTCAGAATACGCAGGAATTTCTCCACAAAGTACACTTTTATTACACCATTAAATCGATCTGGCCGTGGCATCTTGCTCCTGGCAAAATTAAACGGCGGAAATGCATCTACTTACTGAAAATTGATGCTTAACGGCTACGACCTAAATTGCTAAAAATAAACGAAGAAGTATTTACCTGCGTATATACGTGTGTGATTCAATCATCGTTGCAATACTGTAGGTTCCCCTCCCATCAAGAGATTTCTGTCAAATTTTCTGAGAAAGGGAACCAAATTTTGATCCGAACAGAGAGTTTCTCCGACTGCATTTAATGCGATTCTAACACTCAAACTCGCAGTCTGTATTATTCCTGGGTATTGTTTAGTTCCCTGTATTCTACTGCTTTGTACTTTAAAGAGGCTGTTTGGAAATAGATGACTAGTAACTGTCCGAGCGCGGAGCTGACCAGAGTCACTGAAAAATATGGCATAGATCCAAATGACGTAAAGAATGTAACTGTTTGCGTTAATCGCCCTCGTGTTGGAGTTGGTGTACTATTAGTCAGTGACTTGTACCCAAATTCAGTCTTGATTGGGCAGAGAAAAGGTTCCCATGGCGCAGGGAAGTATGCATTACCTGGAGGTCACCTTGAGTTGAACGAGTCATGGTGGGAGTGTGTGCAGAAAGAAATATTTGAAGAATGTGGCATAATGTTGGCTGAAGAAATTAATCAACATAGAATGATACACGTAACTAATGATGTAATGAGAGAAGAGGGGCGTCATTATATAACCATATTTATGGCCGTTAAAATAAGTAATGAGCAAACAACTTCAATCGTTAACAATGAACCTAACAAATGTGAAGAATGGCAATGGTTGCCGATTGAAACGATTAAATTAAAAAGTTTATTCATACCCTTACAAAACTTTATTCAAGAGAATGGTTTTGAGTTACTTGCTAACTTTGTGCGATCGTGTAATTAAATGAGTGAATGTAACTTTCACCGAATATATTGTTACAATTGGCAATGCCTTAGAGTCTACAATGTACTCCACTGTGGATTCTCCAGTTTTCGGTTACCGAATTCGGTATGACACCGGTACCATGCAGTACCGGTAGAATTTTCTAGTTTTTTTTTATTTAGTTAAGGTTTCAAAAAACAAGTTTATAAACTTTGTTCAGTGTTGAGTGGCTCAAATTTGGTCATATTAAAACGTTAAGGGTAATAATATTGCGTTACTGATGTGGTAATGCATGAGAAATGCAGTAATTGAGGCCCTTTCACCCCTGAAGTGCGCGCAGTACTGTCAACTTAGTGACTGCGTCTTAGCGTGCTGTGTATCGGGATGCCTGGTTTACTATCACTACCCATATTCCCATTGGTCACTGATTTCCTAGACGTCATCGACTCGCTTACACTCTTGCTTCGAGTATCCGCAAGTATTCGTTCTCAAGTTGATTTGGTAGCTGTACACACTCTTCTCGGATACCTGGTAGCGAAGAAGCCTCTGTACATAGTAGATGAGCGATGGGTCGAATCTTGCAACTGTCATAGTATTAAAGAAGTAGAGAATGTAATACATCGGCACTTGCGAATTTTAGCTCCAGATATTTATGCCAGAAATCCGAGATTATTGTATGTAACATTGAAAAATTATAGTTATTGCAATGGAATAGTGTGGATGGCATTAGATACGTTAAGTTCTATATTAGTAAAATCACTCGATGAAAATATTGAGACTTCGCATGTACATCTCATCGCTAGATTAACTTCGGAAAAACTATTCCCTTCAGCTATTATCGACTGTGTAGAACAATGTGGTTTTAATGAATTATTTCGGTGGGAAAAAGTAACAGCTATATTTTCACTGCTTCTTCGACCCGAGATCACCAACCATGTGGCACATTCGCCGATGTATACCAGCAGTATGTTTGAATTGATTATTCCAGTAAAACAATGTTACAATTATTTGAGGACAGCTCTATACGGCGAAGAAGTAGTGTCACATTTTTTCATTTTGAATAGAGACCACGCAATTCGCTGCATGATCAACGCAATTAAAGGGTTGTCGAACTTTTTGTGTTGTGGGTTAGTTGAGGGCTACATGTTTGAGCCTGGCGATCGGGATAATTCCATCGATTTGCTGAGGTTCATAGTGCTCGATAGCACTACAGAGCTGCGCTCATTGACGTCGGATTTGATTGTTTCGTTGGTAACTTTTATTTCAAATATGTACAAATCAAGTCAGAACATTGCAGCTACTATGAAAATGCTGTCCGTAATCCCCCTCATTCTGTCGCGATATCTTCTAGATGAAAGTTGTGCGTGTGGTTGTAGCGATAGAACCAGGATATGCATCGCTCTTATTCGACTATTCGTTCGTATTGGTGCATTTGAATCTTATATAATCAGTGATGCTTTTACGATTGCCGAACGCAGTCAGATGTACTCGCAGCTGCTACTGCTGGATGGTGCGATTGAACCAAATGACATGCTAGAAACCTTGCGGCGAATATTTTTTAGATAGATTGTACTAATGTGAAGACTGTTATAAAATGTAGAAATGTTCAATTTGTATACTATTTTACATGAATATTCTGTGCACATACACCTTGCTCACACCGTCCGGATTATACTCTTTGACTCTGCGACTCACAGATAACCTGGTTGACCACCAATTGTCTAAATCATCGGGACTAACACGGTGGTACACACTTAGGCCAACGTCTACGTACTCCTCGGAGCAAATGTCTCCGATAAGCGTAAATGTGCTGTTACTGGATGCGACGACAAAGTCGCTGGGTGAGCTAATGCAGCTACTACTGAGTATCAATATAGTTTGAACCGATTGAGAAAGTTCCGTGAAAATGTCGTGTTCACTAACGTAGTGCAAATCAAACATGAGGATTTGCACCGATTCTGTGCTGTCATAGCTGGCGCACGCAGTATGTAGTAATCCGCCGGGCAGTAAGTCGCACATAGTGGTATCAATTGCATTGACAATTTGGCTAAATTCGTGATCAACAGAGTTGTAAGTCCCAATTAACTCATCAATAAGCGGTACAAACGGATTAAACCCTATATGCATCAATTGTATATTGAACGTCAGCGACAGTCGAAGAAATTGCTCTTCAATAGCCTCCAAAATGAGTAACGCGTGCTCCGTACTTAAATTAGTCGTCGCGGTAACCGAATACTGTGCCTTCGCAGCCCACTCGATGCTTTGTCTAACATTGGTGACTATTGCGAGGCTCTCCCGTGAAAATTCCACTGCAGTATCTGTTGGCACAATAAACGACTTCCTCACACCGAATGAGCCAAGTCGACGCATGTTCAAATCAAATTGCCAGAGCGACAAAGTCTCAATAGGCGGTAATGCTAAGACGGTCTTCATGTCGTACGTCATTGCAGAGTAATTGTCTAGTAGTTCAGCGTCGGGGCCCATAGTATTGACGTAATTTTCTCCATTCCCTTCGCGATAATTTACGACTAACGATAGATTGTGTGGTAAATTGGAGTACAAGCATTTGGAACCCGTCTCGTAGGCAAAGCGGACCATCCAGGGAGTCCAAATACCCTTGTTTTTGTTATAATAATCACGTATGACCGATCGTCCAGGAACAATATGTGTGTATAGTTGCTGCGCTCTTGGCGCTGTGTACCGCCACCATTCGCGAAATGATTGCCACATTACGGGCAACATCAAAGGTCCCCATGACCCGACCAAACTATACAAAAATGGTTTATTCCCGTTATTCACACGCACCTGCTCTAATGGTGAGTGAAATGGATCGAGATGCTGACGTTGTAGACAAATACCATATATCAAGGGCAAACCCACCGTGTCTTGCATAAATTGGTTGAATTCAACTGTGTCGAACAGGCTTTGATTGAATTTACTCTGAGATAAACTAGTCTTGAACGTCTCCAAAAGACGTCGCTGGCGCTGGCGTTGGTCGGGATCGTCCGCATAGTATTTAGTAATGGCTGATGCACCAAATTGAAAAAACTGCGGTGATACTACTACGTCGTCTTCGAAAATAAAAGCTGCCTCGTTCTCTCGTTGTGGGTTCCAGGAGTGAAACCAAGAATCAATAAGGCCGATATTTCTTTCCCTTCGAATCACTCGCTTATCCCCATGAGGCCATGTGAAGTTCGCTGCAATCGCAAACACTTGGTCGATCAGTGAATGGTCAGTAGCTGATTTATTGGCGTCAATGTAAATTGTTAATGAAACGTTCCAAGTAACTATAGTTTCCTGTTGACTTGGAGCGCTGAAGTCGGCTGCCAGCAAGGAATCCAACAATCTGGCGAGACTCCAGGGCCTTTTATGAGCCAATATTATGACACTGTACTCCATTTGGAGCTTGTTTGTTGCATCAGCAACACTGCCAGCGGCATTTACCTCACTCTTCCGAGACCTTTCCCTCCCATGCGCCATTCCTTTCTTTAATTGTAGCAGTCTCTCCTGAGCTGCATACATGTAACTAGAGCGGCCACCGTAATCCACTCCAAAAATACTGTTATTAAACGTAAAATCGCTGGAAATACCTATCACTTCGCGCGAATTTGAGCGCCAAAATGAGGTGTTACACATAGTCACAGTAACCGATTTACTATCCACGTTCGACGTGTCAGGTGCTGTCTTGTGAACGAAGCTGTAGATACCCAGATACGTCGAGAGTAGATAAGATGGAGGATCCAGATCGAACCAAGTCTTGATGCACGCGATATCTTCCGGTAACCCGTTGACGTGGGTGACGACCAGGACGGAGCTAGTATTTTTATCTTTGCTATTATGCGGCGGTTGCAATAATGAAATGGATGGTATTTTTGCATCGTACAAAGGAGTAAACGACGACATTGCGCTCCATAGATCTGGTCCAGTGCGGCATTGGAACTGGCTATCGGAGTACCAGAGCTTATACTTCTTAAATCGAGATATTTTGATGTCTTTACCCACAACGAAGTTGTTGTGAACAATATAAGGCGTTGTATTGTGCGTGACCTTGCCGCGCATTCCAAAGGCGGAATATAAATTGAAATAATTCAACCCGGAGGGGAACAGGTCTTTTTGTAACTGTAACGTAACGAAGTAATTCTTCCTGCTTGCGGGCATGGATATATTTCTGTCGATGACGATAGCATCATATTCTTTGCCGTGGATCAGTCGCGTCAGGATCTTTTGCTCGCTTTCGGTAAAATCAAAATTTGGATTATTTTCCATTGAAATCAATAAGTTTTCGTGTTGCTTCGTCAATTTTTCCCAGAATAAGACCGCGTAGTCACTGCTACTGAGGTCGAGGAAGCATCCACAAACCTCACCACCATCATCAGTGAATGCAACGTCATAATCGTATTGGCGATGCATAGCGTCCAGTAATAGCATTGGATCGTGCAACCACACGGTGTCGATATCTATTATAACGCAACTAAATCCTAGATGCATCAGATCCATGACGAGTTTAGTGCGTGTAAGTATCAATGATTGGTACGATAATGTCCCGAAGTTAGCGATTGTAGGCTCGATAACATTGGTGGGGACGTAGTATCCCAGTCCATAGCCCTTCGCCATAGAGACTATATCATCGGTGAATGTAATAACAATAATATTTTTCACGCTAGTCACATTGTTTGCTCGTAAAGAGCAAATGAAGTTGACGAACAAATCCTGATACCCAGAGGTAACGACAACAAGAAACACTTTGTGGGTATTGGATGCATATCTATTACCTAATTGCCACAATTGTCCAATGTGATTGGGACCTACAGATTGGTGAAAGACACTGCGAGACGCACTTGCTTGGTTCTCGTTGACCACTGCTGGACTACAAATTCCTTTGGAGCGGAGATTATCCAGCAGCAACGACAATAAACCATCCAATTCGCTGCCATAAAAGGTCCAAAATCGCACTTGAAATTGTAAGTTTAGGTAGGGATTGAGCACTGTTGCATCAACACCTAGCATTTCAGCGAAGAAATGTTGTGCATAAGTCCGGAGGTAGGTGCGATTATCTGTGCCTATTCCAATAATAGTAGACACGAAGAAATCGTTGGGACTAAGTTGATTCAGACTATTCACAAGATCGAATCGCTCGAACAATATTCCTCTATCTGCTGATGTGAGGCTGCCATTTGCCGTGATTCTATTGAACAAGTTAAGGATACTTTCCGGTATGACAGCAAGTGGTTGACGTGTAATATGATTTCGTGAAATACCCAAGGATTCATATGCACAATCAATAAATGCTGCAGTTGGAGCGCTATTATCAAATTCCATAAATACATTAGATTCCGCATCTGTATCTATAACTGTCATAAGTGACGCCAGCAATTGATGGGAATACATATCCAGTAAATCATTCTGAATATTTTGTATTATATAGTGTGATTGTTGCCTATTAAGTTTGATCAGATAATGGTGAACTTGATTGGTAGCTAAATTAGCGGATAGCATGTAATTAGGTTGCAGTACTTTTAAATCAATAAATCCCAACTTACTAGCCATAATATAGTCCGTGGTCACCAAAAATGTTGCTTGTTCTTTATTATCTGCACTTGATTGATTAAATGAATACCAAATTGGACTATTTCCTATCGGATCTCCGACTAACCAGATGTTATGTTTTTCTTCATCGAGTAGTATACATGTATAACCATCACCATCTAAACTCAACTCAGGTGAAACATTATGAAGGCGACCATTTTGGACGTATACATCGATTAAATATTGTGACTTGAAATTTAAACGTTTCGTCGCTTGACCAGGCACAGAAGTGCATTGACAAGTGACGCCATCGGCTGTGACCAAACCATGATCGCCGTCGCTGGTACCACTGCCATAGTAAGCCCATGGGACTTCATACTTCAAAATGAACGTACAAAGCTGCAGATGCAGCAAAAGCGTTGCGTGTAGCAGGTAGTTGCTGAACAAGAAGTGCATTCGTGTCCTCTATGCGACTCATTCACACATTTTTTGATTTTTGATTTTTGATTTCGTTTGCCTTTAGATCCATACCATTTTCGCGAGTCCTGTTTCGGCCACAGTATTGAATCGCGTCTTGAATTAATTCAAACCAGTAGTAGCATTAATTGATATATGTTCTATAGTCTGTTTGCATCCATTATGCGATAGCGTTAGAACTCGGCTACTCTACCCGCGCAATGTGTTCATCGCACTGATTGCATGCCCCGCCACGTCGCATATGGTATACCGTGACTAACTTCTATACATACCATGCGCTGGTACTGTACTAGCCACATATAGTAAATCAATAACTTTTTATGCCCAGTTTTTTTGACCGTCACCGTCAGAATCGCTGAGCCATGCGGAGAATTCCCTCGTATTCCGCGCTAGAACACTTTTGATTGTCTCGTCGCAGCCGTAAATACACGCACACTCGGTATATGCTTGTGTGTCTGGTATTTGAAAAGACTGCTGAGAACAGGTGAAAGAGCGAGTAAAGAGTCAGGAGGGTTTGAAATACAGATATCATGAATTATGCGAAGTTGGGCTCCGAGGAGACCTCGTTTGATGTGTTACAAGACGTGGTCGATGAAAGAAAAGGCGCTGAATATACTGAAGAAGATGATAGTTTTCTCATAAAAAATGATAAAAAGCAGCAACGTAAATTAGGGGTTGAAACATTTACAATCGATATCGATGAAGATGACGATTGTGAGAAATTTCCAAATGAGATAGAATCCAGTAAAAACGAGGGTGGAAAAGATGAGGAAGAAGAAAACTTATCAACAATGAACGTGAATGAATTATTATACAAGATATTCATCATGGCTTACCCAGTTGTAATTGGATTTTTCTTGAATTTAGGTGGTTCGTTTACCACTTTAGGTTTTGCTGGGCACTTGCCAGATAACGGCGACATGACTTCGTCGACGTATTTAGCTGCCATCAGTTTAGCCAACATGTTTGGTAACGTCACTAGTTTATCTCTAATTATTGGTATGACAACAGCTATGGAAACATTAGGATCACAATATTTTGGTCACGGTAGTTACGAAAAAGTGGGGATGACATTACATCGAAGTATATTTTTACTTCTTTTACTATCAATCCCCACTTATGTAACATGGCATTATGCCGAAAATATATTTTTACTTTTAGGAATAGACGCTACTGTATGTAAGCTGATCGGTTTATATTTAAGGATCCGAATGTTTGGTATACCATGTGATTGTTTGGAGAAGAGCTACGCGAAATATCTCAGCTCTATCGGTGTCATGAATCCATGTATGTACGGCAGTATCACATTTGTAAGTAGTTTGGTAATATTAAACACAATTTGTATTGTTGGTTTTAAGTTAGGTGTAGCTAGTTTAGGTATCTGCTACGTTACAGCGCAGCATTTGGCTGCAACAGTAGAGTTTGTGACGTCACTGGACCATCCGAACGTTCAGAAAACAATCCCCAGTATGATAAAGTTTAATGAAATAGTGCAGTATAATGAAATTAGTCAGTATATCAAACTAGGAATACCAGGCACATTGATGCTTTGTGCAGAATGGTGGGCCTATGAACTACTTACCGTTCTAGCTAGTAGATTAGGTACTTCTAGTGTCGCAGCACAAACTATCATCATGTCGTGTGCATCCCTGGCATACATGATACCGTTAGGCCTTTCTGTAGCTGTTAGTAGTATGGTTGGTAATGCAGTAGGGGCTGGTAACAAGACTCTAGCATTTGATATAAGTAAGTTATCCTTAAAAATAATTGTATGTATTGAGCTATTTATGGGTGTAATATTGTATTTTGGTGGGACATATTTTGCTAGTTTGTTCACAAATGATAGTAGTGTACTGGGAATTTGTCAATTGAGTATGTCTTTCATGGCATTTTTCGTGTTAGTAGATGGTGTATTTGGTGTTATAAGCGGGATTTTGCGTGGTGCCGGTAAGCAAGGGATAGGTGCGGTTACCAATATTTGTTCATTTTATTTAGTTGGATTGCCAGTAGCGGCAATATTTTGTTTCAAAACTGATTTCGGAGTACCAGGATTGCTTATGGGCATGTCCATAGCAGCTTGTTTACAGGATATTATTGTCACAACTTATATTTTTCGTGACCCAGATAAGGTGTTCCAGCGAGTTGCTGAAGATAAAGCCGATGAAGTCAGTAGCCCATTGACTGATGAAGTGGAAATGGTCAAGGTTACTTTCGGAGATAACGACAAGGACTACGAAGAAGAGGTTATTACTCAGTAGTATTTTAATTAAGTTATATTGGTCCAATATTGTATTTTATTATCCTGACATTATCGGGCTTGTTTGTGTATCTATTCTATCATTCTATTTCGGCATGTTTTTCATCACTTCATCTAGATCTTTTAATATGTTTCCTTTAAAACTTTTCAATAAATTAATTTGTGTGTCTACGCAGGTAGTATTGCATTTCAATGCCATTTTCATAGCATCTAGTATAAGTAAATAAAGGAGTAAATGAATGAGCAATCAAGTGATTTAAAATAAACATTAAAGAGATTTAATACCTTCGTATTCTTTTCCTGAAGTCGATGTTAATCTGGGATATTTATCTTGTACAGCATCTTGACACGCAGAGCCACATCTTTGCAACCGATCTTGTAATTTAGCCATTTCATTTTGTATAATATTCTGTGCGACTTCCATGGGTTTATTGTATTGCATCAAGCAATTATCGAGTTGCTCCATGGTAAGCGAAGCATTGTCGAAGCAGCCTAGCGATCTGGACGTGCACTCCCTACGGAGCTTACGCAACTTTTCTTTGTCAATTTCCTCGATCGTGCTTTTCACGGCGCCCTGTAGGCGTTGCTGCAGTCGGTGCTCCTCCTGACTCATTCCTTTCCTCGTTAGAT
>JACCDO010337011.1_pt1 | contig 12043 bp, 8 predicted proteins | sample 7446101 | NCBI WGS metagenome assembly JACCDO01 (sample SAMN15323440, study PRJNA562643) | freshwater metagenome | isolation source: river surface water | place: USA:Blue River Watershed | collected 2017-08-16 | reverse complement strand
TGAAGTTGTTGATTTTGTATCAACTGAATTAGAAGATTATTTTGAGCATTTACGAAGGGAGCATATTGCGGCATCAAAAATACAAGATATTTGGCGAAGATCTCATATTTTAGGTATTTGTATTCATTAGTTGCATTCGTACTTTATATTTACTAACTATTTTTTTTATTAGAACCATGGAAATTAGCTATTAAAGGAATGTTAGCAGCAGCTAAAATTCAACGTGTAGCAAGGGGTATGATCACTCGTAAATGGGTTGCCCGTTGGTTCTATACTCGTAATACTACAGTAACTGATGTACAGGCCCAAATTAGAAAAGTTCTTAGTAATAAGAAATTGCGGCCGATACAAGCAAAGGAATGGAAAGCAGCTATTATAATACAAAAAAATGTTCGTCGTAGACAAGCTAAACATCGTTACAAAGAAATATTGGGTCACATATGTGCAACTAGAATACAAATAATGTGGAGAGGTATTGTTGCACGAACTAAAGCGGATAAATTATGGTTAGAGCGTGTGGTTATACCTATCCAGCGTCATGGTAGAAGTATAATTTCTCGCAAGACAATTAAAACAATGAAAAAAGATTATTATTTATGTGCCTCTATAGTACAGCGAGCATGGCGACGCTTCGATTCTATTAAGAAAATGTCAGAAAAATTACATCAGAGGGATATGTCATATGTAAATGATACAATTAATATACTTGCAGCTGAAGAGGAATATGCACAGGCTAAATTAGAACGTATGACTGATCGAATGTTAAAAAATGATTTTCGTAAAAAAGCGCATGATACCCTTGATGAATTGCATAAAAGTTATGATGATATACGGCAAAAGGAGAATAGTTATATTGAAATGATGAGGCAACGTGAAACTTTATCACCGAGAGCATTACAGCAAGGTTGGATTCAAGAATTAGATAAGCAAGTCTATAATTTAAGAAATGAAATTACTGATATGAAATTTAAATGCTTATTTCATGATGCCATGGCAGTTTTTAATGTTGATCATCATTTGGAAGAAAAAATACGGGAAATTGAGGATATGTCGTTGATCCGTAACAAAGCTGCTGAAAGTAGAGAACGTGAATTAGATATTCGTCGTGAAAAAGAGAGTTGGAAAGAGATTATTGATAAACGTAAACAAAAACGACAAGCAATTGGTGACGAAAAAAGAAAATGGGCGATCAGGTTTTATACATCGGATGGAAAACCTGATAAAAAACGTAGACCAGGTAAACAATGGGATAAAGAAGTTTATGCTGGACCTGATAAGGCTATTTATGCATCTACTAATGTGGATTTATTCGCATTTGACAAAAATAATGGTGTAACGAAATTAGGTAGTAAAGAAAGTTTAGATGGAGTACTAGAAAGTATGACTTTACAAACTTATTTAGAGCAAATGAATCATTATGAGAATTTGTTAAATCCAGTTTATAAAATTTTCCAAGGTACAGTAGGTGCACCACCTGGTAAAAGAGCTCCAGAGCAGTTAGGATGGGGCCCTATTGGTGATACACTGGCTCCTGCATTATGGAATATTGATGCAGTGCCTGAAAATTGGAAACGTCCTCTAACCCCACGTGGCACCCATATTGCTAAAATTAAGCGTGAAGTAATTAAAGTTAAAGCCATAACAAAAGAATCAATAGAAGAAAAAAGAAGAGAAATTTTTGAAAAAACTGGGCAGTTGCTAGATAATGATGTTATTCAAAAACGTATTTTAAGTGATTTACGTCGCATTGCTCATCAAACTGGTGCAGGTGCAGTAAGTATGCAAGCTGAAGGTATGTTGAAGGAAGAGGTTGCATCTTTGCGTAGAGATCATCAAGCTAAACGCAAAGTTAGAGCTGAAACGAGATTAAAAAGTAAAGCACCCACTTCTATACCATGGAAATTACTTGATGCTTTAGATGCTGAAAAGAGGAAATTTGAAATCGAAAAAATTACAAATGATATTGGTAAAAAGGATGAAAGGCAGTTAAATTCATATGTATAATAATGTTGGTAATAATATTTCATGTATTTATTTGGAAAATATTTTTAGATGTGTTATTATTACTCGTGATAACGAATGTTTAATGCTAAATGATTCTCTATCATGATTCTGTACATCACCGGTATTATTAGGTGTGGACAAACATGGTACGTAGGAAAAGTCAGGCACTGAGTCATTCCGTCTTACCAGTATTTTCAATTTATCCACGGATAACTATACGGTGGATTGTGCAAATAGAATTACCGCTATATTTATCGCAATATTGTTACTATTGCGTACAATGGCATCCGCAGGAACTCGAGCGATTCATTGGTTTCGTAAAGGACTTCGTCTTCACGATAATCCATCGTTATTAGAAGCATGTAAACATAGTACACATTTATATCCTATATTCATAATTGATCCATGGTTTGCTAATCCAGAAGTAGTGGGTGTCAATAGATATGCGTTTTTATTGGAGTCACTTCAAGATTTGGATGATAGTTTAAAGAGTATGGGCTCAAGGCTATTTGTAATAAAAGGTAAACCAGAAGACGTGTTACCATCTTTAATTAAAAATTGGGATATAAATTTATTAACTTTTGAAACTGATACAGAACCGTATGCAGTTGCACGTGATAGCAATATCACAAAAATATTACAAAAGCAAACAAATGGTAATATAAAAATTTTTACGTATGCATCTCATACTATATTTAACACACAACAATATATTGCGGCTAGTAAAAATAAATTAGTTAAGTCATATCAATCATTTGGGCAATTATTTGCATCATTAGGTCCTCCACGCCAGCCATTTCCTGCAATTACAAGGGATATTATACCTCCTACATCCGTGCTTTCGGAATATGACGTTGATATTCATCATGTACCTACATTGAAAGAAATGGGTTATGACGAAATTCCAACTAACAGAATATTTAAAGGTGGGGAAAAAGAAGCTTTAGAACGATTACAGCATACTGTCATCAGTAAACCTTTATGGACCATAGCATTTGAGAAACCTAATACATCACCGAATTCACTTGAACCATCGACTACTGTTTTGTCTCCGTATTTGAAATTTGGCTGTCTATCAGCAACTTCATTTTATCATGCCATAAATTCTATTTTAAAAGCAAATCCAAAACATACAATGCCACCTGTCAGTTTACATGGACAGTTGTTATGGCGTGAATTTTTTTACTATTCTGCGGTAGCCATTCCAAACTTTGATAAAATGAAAGGTAATCCCGAATGTAAACAGATTCCTTGGGATTATAATGCAGATAAAATTGCTGCATTTAAACATGGTCGCACTGGTTATCCATATATTGATGCAATTATGATTCAATTGAAACAAATTGGATGGATACATCATTTAGCACGTCACTCAGTTGCTTGTTTCTTAACCCGTGGTGATTTATGGCAAAGTTGGGAGGAAGGGGTAAAAATATTCGATTTGTATTTATTGGATTCTGATTATAGTTTAAATAATGCTAATTGGCAGTGGTTATCATGCTCTAATTTCTTTTATCAGTACTTTAGATGCTATTCACCCGTAGCATTTGGAAAAAAAACAGATCCAGATGGTTTATTTATTAAAAAATGGATTCCACAACTTAAAAATATGCCTACCAAGTATATCTATGAACCATGGAAAGCGCCAATCCATATTCAACGAGAAGCAGGTTGTGTAATTGGCAAAGATTATCCATTTCCAATTGTTGACCATGACATAGTATCAAAAGAAAATATGAGTAAAATGAAATTAGCGTATGACTCTGCCAAGAGTGATGTAGACTTGGGAAGAGATGGTGATGATAGTGATATTCCGATTAAAAAAAAGATGAAAAAATAGTATTATTGTTCATAATATGTATTATAATTTCAGGTTTGAATTTCGAAGGATAACTGCAGTTTTTGAAATGAAGAAAAGATTCGATTTAACATCTATTTTACAGTGACTATGTGACATTATCTGTATATCTACACTCCGTTATTTTTTTATGATATAATTTTGATTAATAATATTAAATAATAACAATTTTAAACAAATATCAAAAGAAAAGAAACCATTTAAATTAATGGAAGAGAAAAGACTTTCCCTTTAAGCGGCTCAAAAGGGTGTGGACAATGCTTTTTTAGTTTTAAAAAAAAAGTCAGTGAGTCGCAAACGTTAAGGTATGAAAGCTTCCATTTCACAGTCATAAAGTTATAAAATTATCATTCCTGAAGTTTTTTTTCCATGAATTCTGGGATATTATATTTGAAATTATTATTGTTGTTTTTATTGCTGGATGTAACACAATCAAATTTTAATAGTTTGAATTTGTGTCGCAATAACTCCCATGTAGATGGTGAGTGGAAATATGCTAGTCATTTATCTGATAAATCGTGGGTTTGTCAGTATAATCCTAATTTTAATGAATCCATTTATGTTTATCATGATGGTCAAGCCAATTATGAGTATAGTAGAGGGTAAGTAATTAATATATAATCATTAAAAATATACCTTATTTTTGGTACCAATATTAGATGTGTTTGCGACGAAAAACAAAATACTACTACAACTATAAGTGAAAGAGAGAAGTATGAATGGCATCCATCATCGTGTCAGTTACCTAAATGGAACGCTAGTCATTTTTGTGATTTACTGGGAAGTAGAACAATTTTAATGACCGGCGATTCTACTATGCATCAAACAGCCACAGCGCTAATGTCGATGATAACTTATCATGGTGGGAAATGCGCTAATCATATAGTTTATGCACAATCTCATTATTTAATATTTGGTGGTATAAATTATAAAGTTATTGACCATATTGTTAATCACAAAAAACAATTGCCTGATATTGTAATTATGACAGTTGGTGCTCATCTCCAAGATATGGGAGATTTAAAAATGATTTGGAATGGTTTCTTGAATGATATTAGTTATTTACGATCAAGTGATACTCCATGGGGATATCATAATTTTACATTTGTATGGAAAACACAAAATCCAGGACATCTCAATTGTACCAATATATTTGAACCATTTACAAAAAGTAATGTACGTGCACGTGACCCTAATGATCCTGCTGATATATTCCATTGGAATTTGCACTCCGAATTTGATCAATATAATATGGAAATGGCTCTAAAAAGTGGTTTTAAGGTAATAGATATGTCTCCGCTATACTATCGACCTGATGCTCATGTAGCGCTTAATTTATTATTTCCGAATAAAAAAGTGGCATATGACTGTTTACATTATTGCAATCCAGGGCCATTAAATTTATTTGTTATATTATTGTATAATATGTTTTTAAATAATGAATTATAGGTTATACTGTTTTTTTTTATAATTTTTTTACAATAAATATATTATGATCTATGCACCAATATGTAATCTAATTAATTCATCACTAACGGCAGCTGGTGTCAACACACCAAGATCAGTAAATAATAAATTAATATACTCAGCTGGTGTGAAATCAATAAATAACTTCTCGACATCGGTACCATTATCTGCACTATTAATCACATCATTAGAACAAAATAAATCAGCTACATCACGTTGTGATAATGGGTACATACGAGCAAACTTATACGATTCAACAGCAACATAGAATGGTTTATTTAACGCTTTTGCAACAATAGCTAATTGATATGTACCAATTTTATTTATAATACCACCATTTTCCATTACACCTTCAGCGCCAACAATGCATAAATCAACCTGATCCATTACTGCAGCAACGGCGCTATCATATATAACCTTAACAGGAATTTTATCTTTTAATTGGTTTATTAATGTACTTTTTCTGTCTGATTTATTATTGTGATTTCTACCCTCTGTCAATATTACAGTAAATTGTTTCGACTTAGCCGCTTCTATTATCAATTGTGCCGCAACTCTACTTTCACCATGAACTAATACTGTATGACCATCTTGAACAAATGAATGGCCAATTTCTGCTATACGTGTTCTAGCTACTAATGACATGTTTGCAAATGCTTCGCCTCGTCTTACTATATCTTCTTTACATCTACTAAATTCAGTATCATCTACACTTGCCTTTTTTACAATTTCCATAAATAATTCACAGCCAGATGCTAATGATATTGCCGTTCTACCACCCAATACATCTAATGTTGTTGCACTTTTCAATGTATTAATAGCTTTTTTTAACGCATCACTTAATTGCATCCATGTTGTTATTTGCGTTGAACTACTAATTAATTTAACTAATGCATACATTGCGGCTACTGGCACAGCAACATCTTCTTTGATCAATGACTGAAAGGTATTCAGCAACGTAGTTTCGGAGTATTCACTGGACATCTTTTTTTTACCTTATTTTTTGGATAAAATTTCGTCACAAAATTATTTGACAAAAATAGGAAAAAAAAACCTGGGAAACGAAGAATTGATAAACTAGTTTCATGCTTGAATGATTTTGCGCTACATCATGAAGATGAAGCTGTATTTTCAGGCATTATTCTTTTGTTATCTCATGATGATTTCGAATTCAATGGAGAAAGTGGAAGTAGATACGACTCATTTAGGTACTAGTACACTGGTTAAAGGAATTACGGTATATAGTGCAGTCGTAATGAGCATTTTAAATGATAATCTTATGGAACAAACTAATGTTAAGAGTTCGGCCGATTATTCTGTATCTACTCACGTAAATGGTAATACTACAAATCATATCTCATTAGGTATGGAATTAGCACTTATACGTGCTCAACATTTTCGCAAAATGTCATCTACATTTCCATTTCCAGTTGTTGAGTGGCCAGCCGTATATACAAGGCCATGCCCATATTCCCGCCATGTTCATAAGACTGAACGAGGTTTAGGATTAGCTCATCTTCAAATTTGGTTGGATTTTATATATTTTGATCCTGATGTATTGAATGTATATAATGATAAAAGTTACGAAAAATTTAAAGATAATCAAACTTATATAAGTACATGGTATAGCAGCAGTAGCGGCAAATACATGATTACTGCTAATGGCACATTATATAAAAATGATATTAAATTTTCAGATGATGATATAATTATCATATTTGAAGATGATGCAGACATTGCAATAATCGATTTTAATACAACAATAGTAGAAGAATTAAGTATGATGAATACAGATATTTTATATTTAGGATGGTGTGAGGGCAGAACTGCTAGACCTATACCACTATGTGCCCATGCATATGCGTTAACTCGTAGAGGTGCAAGGAAAGTAGTTTCTCATTATGAACCATGTGGTTTAGCAATAGATGAACAATTTGTAGTAATGGCAAGAAATAAATGGTTGACATATCGCCAAGCGCATACATGGAGTTATAAAGATCGATTTAATAGTAATTATCCAGTGGCACATGATAAAACATTTGGAATATTTCATCAAAAAAAAATGGGATCGCTGAATGGACATTAAAATTATGTTGTAAGATATCAGTTTTTATTATAAGTGTGTAATATTGTAACTTTATATTTAATTTGTATCATTATATAATAATTTTTTCAATTTGAAAATTTCAAATATCCGATATTTGTACCGGCGAAAAAACGATGCACATCCGGACATTCTCTGTTGCAACTTGCTACAATAAAAATGGATTACGCCGTAACGCATTATTACTTTTTCTGATACATAGTTTTCAAAGATTGAGCAATGCCAAATTGAGGAACGTAAATTTAACTGCTATTAATATGTTTGGTTTAACACTTGGTAATGATCGCATACCATATAAATTACCATTAACATGTCAAACTGAATATGTCCATGATGATATTGTTGCTAAAAGAAATTTTAATTTTACTAAATCATTGTATGGTAGATTTAATACCATCGGTTATACAGGCAGTTTAGAAAAGGTCAGTATATTAGAAAAAAAGAAAAAGAAATTCAAAAATGATGCTATCACTACACACACAATGTACGTGGATAAGAGTCAAGAAGAACTTAATAAACAAAAAGAAGAGTTAGAAGAAAAAATTGAGAGTATTAATAAATTGAAGCAATTGAAACGTGAGCGACAGCGTATTAGGAAGTATAAATATCATCTTTATATTAACGCCAAAGTCATACAACGGGCATGGAGAGCATCTCGTGTAGCTATGAAGCAAAAATCTGTTGCTATAATTATTTCTATGATAAAAAAGCAGCAATATAAACGAGCAATATCGGTAGGTGCAACTGCTGCATCTATTATTAAACGATTTGCAGCGTATGTATCGCTACGGTATATTGCATATAAAGAAGGATTGTTGCGAAAACGTTTTGAACAAAGGATATCAAATCAATTAAGTACTACGTTCATTAATGATAACATCATTCCTACGATAGTTACTCATATAGCGAGTATAAGCTCGGCTAAAAATACAAAAAAAAATAAACCTATTGTAAGTAGTAATAAAAGCAAAGGTGTTAATGATAGAAGACGACAATCTGTGAGTCATAAAAATGTTACACCAAAAGGTAAAAATGTTTCTGCTAAAAGTTTTGATAGCAGCAATACTAGTGCATTTATAACCGAGGCTAAAATAGATATAAATGCTATTAATTCAAGTCTAAGGGCCAATATTTCGAATACTAGTAGTAGCAAAACTGGTGCTATTAAGGCTGAAAGTTGTTCTGATGTAAATAGCCAAGCAAACCATTCCAGTAGTAACAATTCTAATGATTCCTTAAGTTTAAATATGAGTAAGAATTTAAATTCTGGTAATAAATCTCCAAAGATTAGCAGAAGTAGCTTTAGTGATATACGCTCTATTAATCAAGTTAGCCAGAGTATTCAGTTAAATAATAATTTTAGTATTATATCAGCAAGCAAGAAAAATGCTGAAGCAAATAATAGTAATCTCAATATAAATGTCCCTCTTAATACGAACTTACGTATACATATACCTGTACATACCAATAGCAATGAACCCAGTAATCAGAATAATGTTGATACAAACCTAGGAAATAGCTTAATTAAAAATTCAAAGTCCGTACCTATGCTTGATGGAATGGCTAGTAATAAATCTACCAATGGAAGTGAAAAAGCTTCAAATTTAAGTATGACTAAAAGCAATAATGGCAACAATAATGGAAATATTAATTTGCAACCCGAGTCTCGTCATGTGGATAAAAACAATAATAAATTAAAGAAAATTGTGAGTAAAACATTGAATTATAATGATTCACAAACTGTTATGTTACCACCATTAAAACCAAAAGTTCCTAGTTTATCTGAGTTACATATTGTAAAATCTAAAAATGAATTACAGAAAGAATTAGAAAAGCGTGAAAAAGAATATGAAATTCGTGAAAAAGAAATGGAACGAGAATTATTACGTCGTCAATTATATAAAGATGAAAAATTAATGAAAGAAAGAGAACTTCGTATTAAAGTAGTTGAATCGCGTAAATTAGAGAAGGATCGTGAAGAAAGAGAAAAAGAACTTGAATTAGCAGAGATACAACGTCAAAAAAATGAAAAAAAGAATCAATATATTAATAGTATAATGAAATTACAATTAGAGAAAGCAAAAATTATAATTGAAAAACAAAAACAAATTAATATAATCCGCAAGAGAAAAGTTGATGAAGATAACAGGTATCGTCATCGAAATCAGTATCAATGTTATAATAGTTTTTTAATAGAATTATACTCACTTTATTAATTTTTTTAAATAGGGCAAAGCAAGAATTATTAGCTATGCGCAAAGAGGACACCTTGATATTATCAAAATATGAAATGAAACGAATCAAAGTACATTCATATACTCCTGTATTACCACTGCATGGTAACAAAAATAATGACGAACCAATTATTTCTAGTGATGATGAAGATGAATTAGATCCCGAAGAATTAGAAAAATTAAAAGCCGCGAATGAAGCAAAAAAACAAAAAGAAGCAGCTGATAAAGCACGAATGGATGCATTAGAAATTGCAAGAAAAGAAAGATTAAAGAATAAATTAGAAGAAGATAAACGTATTAAATTAGAGGCCGATGAATTACTTAAGAAGCGTGAATATATAAGACAACAACTTATATTACAACAACAAGAAGTTTTAATGACTAATATAAATAAAAAGAAAAAACATGAAGAATATCTGAAAAAACAAGAAGAAAAATATAAACAAAAACAAGAAATGAAATTGAATGGTGGTCCATTATTTGATGAAACGTTAAAGAAAGTAGAAATTGATCCAGATGATTATATTGAGGGCGAAGATGAAGGGGATGACCCTTTCGTATTCAATAAATTTATAACAGATGAATTTAAATTTAGTGAATTTTTAGATGCTGCTGAAAGTATTAATATTGATCCTATTGCTGATAATAATAATAAAAAAAATAAAGTTCCACCTGATGAAAGACGAAAACCAAAGGTTGCAATTCCAGCAACATTAAAAAATACACCATATTATAACGACTATAAATTAGTTGTCAAAAATTTACCGTTACCAGTTAAATTACCACCAAAGAAATTTAAATTTATTGATGATGATAGTAAAAAAGATATCAATAATGATTTCAATGATGAAGATAGTATTAATAGTGCTGTTAGTAGTAGTGTTAGTAGTCTGAATAGCATTAATAGTAAAAATCGTAATATGAAATCAAAAAATAACGTAACAAGTAATCAATCGAAGAAGTCAATGACGCATGATTCAACCTCTTATAATGACGAAAGTATAAACACTACCAGTTTTAATCGTAATAATGAAGGGATCAATAACAGTTCTATTAATTCAACAAAAAGCAAATCACTAACGAATAAATCATTAGCAAATGATCCTATAATTCCTTTTGCTCAGTTCATTAAAGCTGGACCGCCAGTGACGACATTATCACATATTGTACCAAAAAGTAATGCATTGATGCTTAATACTGAAAGTATAAAATCTAAAGTGGACGAATTATATAAATCTAAGCAGCAAGAGGCATTACAAAACTCGATGCAATTTTTAATAGCTCGGAATATTCCCAAAGTGGATTCAGAAGTAACACAATCATCATCACCGTTAATTAATGATCAACATTCTGTAGAACCAGATAATTTTACCTCTAAAAATGAGCTAGAGTATGACGAGGCTGGTATGGATGAAGTTGATGACGACAGTGTTGATACCAATTCTATGGATGAAACAGCTTTATACGATCATGGAAATTATCAAAGATACATTGATCAGGATTATGAGAAAGCTTTAGATGAAGAATGTGAATATTTGACAAATTTATTGAAAAATAAAATTGACAAAGTAATATAACGCAGCACAGATGAAGATGGTCTCAAATTGAGATGAGATAAAGGACCACTACAACCTTAGTATATGTATATGTATATATTGTATTACATTAACTTGAAAATTAATATCATTGTAAATGATGTAACTACAGACTCAAGTCTTCATTATTCACAAATAGTTCTTGCTGTTTTGAACGAAACCATGTTGTTGGATTAAAACTTATCCGAGTTGCCGTGCGCGATGGCCTCATATCACTAGTAGTGATTCGATTGACAGGTTCATTCACTAATATTGGATTAATGGCAACTTCATTAAAAGTACTAACAGTGTTAATGGTTCTATTTTTGAAGTAAGTCCACATTTTTTTACCAATATCATCTGAGTAAACTAATAAAAATGACATAAAAATTAATAATATGGCAACTGAAATTGATAGATCGAATGCAACATCATCACTATAGGTATCAGCAATAGGATCGAATATCATACATGCCCAGAATATCACACTAACAATAAGCACCAATAATAAACACAATTTGATTCCATTAGGATTAATTCGACAAGCCTCTTCTAGTCTAGCATAATTGATGATATCATTTTTTTTCCCAAACTCATCAACTTTCATAAGATATCTTCCAATAATTAACCGCCATATAAGTGCTTCATTAAGAATTGTAATGCATACAACTATAGCAAGCCATGGAGTAGTGAGACCAAATGTCAAGAGCACAGAAAAATGTAGAAATATATGTCCTATGACAGATGTAGAAAGGAATAATGGTCTCATTTTGGTAATTGTTTGATGCATAAGACTAATATT
>JACCDO011000674.1_pt1 | contig 12044 bp, 10 predicted proteins | sample 7446101 | NCBI WGS metagenome assembly JACCDO01 (sample SAMN15323440, study PRJNA562643) | freshwater metagenome | isolation source: river surface water | place: USA:Blue River Watershed | collected 2017-08-16 | reverse complement strand
AGTCAACTGCCAGCGTTCAGCGCGACGCAATTGAAAGCATTGACCACCGAGCAAATTGCCGCACTGGAAGACGCAGATTTGCAGGCTTTGCTCACTGATCAAGTCTCTGTTTTGTCACTTTCGCAGGTGCAGGCCTTGACCACGGCGCAAGTCTATGGCTTGCTGACGAACCAAGTTGCAGCCATGACATCGGTTCAAGTGGGGGCCCTGAGCACTTCGCAAATTCAAGCCATGCAAACCCATCAGATGGTGGCTTTGAGTTCGCAGCAGGTTCGTGGCATGACGACCAGTCAAGTCGCCTCGTTGTTGGTGACTCAGGTTGCCGCGATCGAAACGGCTGATTTGGCCGGACTGACGGCACTGCAAGTGCAGTCCTTGACCACGGAGCAAGTGGCAGCCCTCACCACAGGGCAAGCGTTTGCATTGAGTTCCTTGCAAATTTCTTCCTTGCAGACCCATCAATTGGTTGCCATGGAAACCAGTGACTTGGAAGTGTTGGAGCTCACACGGGTTACCGCTTTGTCGGTCACGCAAGTGAAAGCATTGACAACCGACCAAATCATGGCTTTGACGACCGAACACGTTGCTGGCTTGAAGGTTTTGCAATTGCAAGCCTTGACCACTGCGCAGGTGGCATCTTTGGAGACACGTGATGTGGCGGTGCTGGGCAGCCAGCACATTCGTGCCCTGGCGACCGACCAAGTGGCGTCTTTGACGACGCAACAGATGCTTGCACTGACCACTGATCAAATTGCCGTGGTTCAGAACAATCAAATGGCTGCGCTTACCACCGAGCAGGTGACTGCCTTGAGCACCAGCTTGATTGGCGTGTTGAACTCCAAGCAATTGAGTGCCATGACCACCGATCAGGTGGCCTCGCTGACCACCGATCAGTTCCCGTCCTTTGCCAGCGAAAGCCTCAAGGGATGGAGTGCCGCACAGGTGGTGGCCTGGTCAACGGACAATGTGGCAGCTCTGACGACGGCACAAGTGAGTGGCATCTCCATTGCGCAGGTCGCGGCATTGACGACCACGCAAGTGCAAGCCTTGGAGACCGCTGACTTGGCAGTTTTTGCTTCCAATCAAATGCGTGCTTTGACCACAGCTCAAGTCGTGGCCTTGACCACTGAGCAAGTGGCATCTATCACGCCGACACTGCTGGGAGGCATGACCCCGACGCAGTTCGGCGCCATGCAAATTGCCGATCTGCAAGTGTTGACGACATCACAGGTGGCAAGTGTCAACTCCGCGCAGCTTCGTGCCCTGTCTACCGATCAGCTGGTGACCCTGACCACGAGTCAGGTGCCATCACTGTTGCCGGATGTGGTTAACAAGTTGACCGTGGGCCAAGTAGCGGCATTGACCACGGCGCAGGTGGCATCGCTGACGACCGAGCAAGTCCAGATGATGCCTACTGTCAGCTTGGCTGCGTTGACCACCTCGCAGGTTGCGGCCATCGCAACCAGTGACATTGAGGTGTTGACGGCATTCCAGTTGTCGAAGCTGCCCATCAATTCGCTGAAAGCGCTCACCACTGACCAAATTGTGGCTTTGACGACCGAGCAAATTCAAGCTTTGCCAACCATCAGCGTGGTTGCTTTGACCACGGAGCAAGTGGCGGCTCTGGAAACGCGAGACATTGAAGCTTTGTTAGGTTTCCAAGTTCAAAAGCTGACAACCTCTCAGTTGAGTGCCTTGAGTCCCTCGCAGTTGGTGGCTATTGAGACAGAAGATGTTTCTGGGTTGTCTTGGGCGCAAATCCGTTCATTGTCTACGGAGCAGTTGGACGGATTGACCGCTACACAAAAGTCAACCATTGTTGCAAAGGGTTTGACCTCATCGAACATCTCTACTTTGGGTTTGACGACTCAGCAAGCGATGGCTCTGGACGCCTCCATCACTCCAATGATTCTGGATCTCAACGGCAATGGCATCCAAACGCTGGCTATGAACCAAGGTGTCCAGTTCGATCTGGCGGCACAAGGTTCAACCCAACGTGCTGGCTGGGTTGCCCCGTCCGATGGCTTGCTGGTGCGCGACCTGAACAACGACGGCATCATCCAGGATGGTCGCGAGTTGTTTGGATCCGCAACGGTCTTGCCCGATGGCCAGACTGCAAAAGATGGTTACCAAGCCTTGAAGGCCTTGGACACCAACAACGATGGCGTGTTGGACAGCCGCGATGAAGCCTTCGCATCCTTGCAAGTTTGGGTGGATGGCGATTCTGATGCCATCACCGATGTTGGCGAGCTGAAGTCTCTGGCGGATCTCAACATCGCTTCTCTGGATCTTCAGGCCCAGGCGGGTACGACAATGGACCAAGGTAACCTGGTCGGTTTGGTTTCTAGTTACCGGACCACCGATGGTGCTCAGCATGCGATGGCCGACGTCTGGTTCCAAGTCAATCCTGAGGATTTGCGCAAGAACGTGACCCAAATGGCGCAAGCTTTGGCCGATTTGTCGGGTGATACCGATGTCTTTGCCTCGGTGTCGGCAGCCAGCACGGCGGCAGTGCCTTCGTTGCAGGCACCGCTGACGCAGCCTGTCAGCACCATGGCGCAGGCTTTGGCGGCATTTGATGCCAACGGTCAGCCTTATGCGAATGCTTCCAGTTTGATGCTGGCTTCGGATCCGACCAACTCGTCCACACAGAAATTGTTGGCGAGTCCGGACGACCCGAACAAGCCCATTTTGGGGAGCAGTTTGGGGTGATGCTGTTGGTGGGAACCAACACTGACAAGGGGAGCTTGCGCTTTTTCATTACACTCAGCGCAAGCTTCCTCTTGGTAACTCAGTGACCCAGCACACCACCCTTCAGTGCCTGACGGCAATCGCCCAGCACCACGGCATTCAGGCATTGCCTGAACGCCTGGTGCAAGATCACGATTTGGGCAACGAAGAGCTGAGCACACGGCAATTGATGAAAATTGCCGAATCCATTGGCTTGAAGTCCAGCAGTCGGCAAATTGCATTGACAGAATTTGTCGACTTGAAGGGCGTGTTCCCTCTGATTGCGCGCAAGCGTGACCAACGCGCCCTCATTGTGGCGGGCGCGCAAAAAACCGATTCAGGTGAGTTGAAACTGGCCGTTCTGGACCCCGCTGTGGATGCCAGCAAAGTCACTGTGATGAGTCAGGCCGACTTTGAAAGTGTCTGGTCCGGCGAAATCATTTTGACCAAGCGCCAATATCGCTTGAGCGATATAGATCGGCCCTTCGGCTTGATGTGGTTTATTCCCGAGGTTTTGAAGCAGCGCGATGCCTTTCGTGACATCGCCATCGCCACCCTGGTCTTGAATGCCTTGATGCTGGGCTTGCCAATATTCACCCAGTTGGTGATTGACAAGGTGTTGGTGCACGAGAGCTATTCAACGCTGTTTGTCTTGACCGTGGGTGTGATTTTGGTGGTGTTGTTTGAAAGTGGCTTCACTTTCTTGCGCCAGTACTTGCTGCTGGCTGCCACCAACAAAATCGACATTCGCTTGATGCGGCGCACGTTCTCGCACATGCTGTCGCTGCCCATTGATTTTTTTGAGCGGCACACGGCGGGCATGTTGGTGCGCCACATGCAGCAAACCACCAGCATTCGATCGTTTTTGACGGGCTCCTTGTTTTTCACCTTGTTGGAGTCTGTGTCGTTCTTTATCTTTTTGCCGGTGCTTTTTTCTTATTCGGCCATGCTCACGGCCGTGGTGTTGGTGATCGCTTTGATGATGGCTGCGGTCATTGTGGCCCTGATCAACCCGTTCAATCGGCGTCTGCAGGCTTTGTACGCCGCGGAGAGTCAGCGCCAGTCCATGCTGGTGGAATCCATTCATGGCATCCGGACCATCAAGTCGATGGCCATTGAGCCCAAACAGCGCAAAATTTGGGAGCAACGCTCGGCCGATGTGGTGATGATGAATTTTGGTGTGGGCCGGATGTCCTTGGCTGCGCAAACAGTCACCCAACTGCTGCAACGAGGCATGACGATTGCGGTGGTGGGGTTGGGCGCAGCCCAGGTGATCGACAAGGAAATGACCGTGGGTACCTTGATTGCCTTCCAGATGCTGGCAGGTCGCGTGACAGGACCGCTGGTGCAAATCGTGGGCCTGGTGCATGAAATCCAGGAAACAGGTTTGTCGGTCAAGATGCTGGGGGAGGTGATGAACCATCCCCCGGAGCGCCTGTCCAGTGGTGGCTTGCGCCCGCCTGTGCAAGGCGGCATCACGTTTGAAGACGTGACCTTTCGCTACCCAGGTTCGTCCTTGGCAGCCTTGGACCGCATTTCCCTGAGCATTGCGCCAGGGCAGGTGATTGGGGTGGTGGGCCGAAGCGGTTCAGGCAAAAGTACCCTCACCAAACTGATTCAAAGCCTCTACCCTGTGCAAGAGGGCTTGATTCGCTTTGACGGCGTCGATCTGCGGGAAATTGACCTGGCCTATTTGCGCCGCAACATTGGCGTGGTGCTGCAAGAGAATTTCATGTTCCGCGGCACCATACGCGAAAACATTGCCATGACCAAGCCGGATGCCTCCTTTGAGCAAATTGTGGCGGCGGCCCAAGCTGCAGGCGCTGATGAGTTCATTGAGCGCTTGCCCAAAGGCTACGACACCCTGCTAGAGGAGAGCGCTACCAACCTGTCTGGCGGGCAGCGCCAACGCTTGGCGATTGCGCGGGCAATCCTGCCCCTGCCGCGCATTCTGATTTTGGACGAAGCCTCCAGCGCGCTGGATCCGGAGAGCGAGGCCATCTTCATGCGAAACCTGTCCAAGATCGCGGAAGGTAAAACTGTGATCATTGTGAGCCACCGCTTGTCGACCTTGGTGAATGCAGACCACATCTTGTTCTTCCAGCGAGGACAGATTCTGGACGCGGCGCGCCACCCAGAATTGCTTGCGCGTTGTGAACCCTATGCGCACCTGTGGAACCAGCAGATTGGGCGTGTATGAAAGCTTGGTTGAAGCAAATTTTCAGTCCGCAGCCCCAAGAGAAGGCGGTTGAATTCCTGCCGGATGCGGATGAAATCGAGCGCACGCCGATTGCGCGCGGCATACCAGTTACGCTTTATTCTCTTTTGGCCCTTTTTGTGCTGATGGTGCTTTGGGCCGCTTTCGCCCAGGTGGACATGGTGGTGTCGACCAAAGGCCGATTGGTATCCACGACCCCCAACATTGTGATTCAGCCCATTGAGACGGCACAAATTGACAGCCTGGATGTCACAGTGGGGCAGGTGGTTCGCAAGGGGCAAGTGTTGGCGACTTTGGACCCGACCGTGGTGGGGGCGGATGTTTCACAGCTGCGTGACCGCTTGAAAAGTCTAGAGGCGCAAGCGGATCGTTTGCGCGCTGAGATCGACGGCAAAGCTTTTGGAGGCCGCTCCAATCCCCATGAAAGCTTGCAGGGCAGCTTGGATTTGGAGAAGCTCGCAGGGCAAAGGGCGAGACTGCTGCGTTTCGATGAAAACATTTCCCGCTTGAAATCTTCGATATCTAGCAATGCAGTCGAGATTGTCAGCTTGGAGCGCCGTTATCAGTCCCTCAAGGAAATTGAGGGCATGAACGAGCAATTGGTAGAAAAACAATTTCAGTCGCGTCGTGCTTTGCTGGAAAGCCGAGACAAACGGCTGGAAGTCGAGCGCGAGCTGGTGAGCCTACGCAATCGAGCCAATGAGATGCAAAGGGAGTTGGCAGGGGCCGAAGCGGATAAATCGGCGTTTATCAAGGAAACCCGTCAGAAGGCGCTGGAAGAGTTGGTGAGCGTCCAACGGGAAAAAGACAGCTTGTCCGAGCAATTGGTGAAAGCGGATCGACGAACTCGTTTTATTTCGATTGAAGCGCCAGTAGACTCCGTCGTTCTTGAGGTCGCCAAAAGATCTAAGGGGTCGGTCATTCGGGAAGCTGAGACCTTCATTACCCTTGTCCCCATTGATGCACCTCTTGAGGCTGAGATCAGGATCAATGCCGCTGAGATTGCAACTGTTTCCACAGGCGACCCAGTCCGGGTCAAGATTGATGCTTTTCCGTTTCAAAAGCATGGCTTGATCCAGGGGACACTAAGCAAACTCAGTCAGGATACTGTTAACTCTGACGAGAATCTAAAGGGTATTTCCAGTGCCTACTATCTAGCAAGAGTGGAATTAGGCGAAGTCAAGTTGAAGAATCTGGATAAACCGTTGCGTTTGATGCCTGGAATGTCAATCGGAGGGGAGATTGTGGTGGGTAAAAGATCCATACTAAGTTATGTGATGTATCCTGTAATGCAGACAAGAGATGAGGCGTTGAATGAGCGCTAGATATTATTGAATTAATTCTTTCGATAAAGAATATAATTAAAAATTACACTTTCCTCATAATTGTATCGAGATTAATTCCATTCTCGTGCCAATATTGCGATTCAATTTTGAATCTTCCGTTGAATCCATACATCTCTGCCCATCTTAGACGGTCGTCAAAGTACAAAGTAAAGGTTTCCTCTGTAATTACATTGACATGAGTCGGATCGCGAAAGACTGCAGCCTTAGGATATGCTGGCGTGGATGACATAAACAGACCCCCTGGCATGAGAACTCTGTAGACCTCATTCATCAACTCGACAAAACTGTTCCTTCTCATCGGTGCATAAATAACACGAGGCATATGCTCAATGAAGTCAAATGCTGTGACGTAATGAAAGCTATCGTTGGGAAAGGGTATGGGCTCAACGACTAAGTCGGCAGCAAGTACAGATTGATTGGATGTAAATTTTCTTATGTCAACCCCATACAGATGAGTTGCACCGAAGGGATTTTTGGGTTGAGGGCCACTACCAAGATCTAGAGATCGTGTGCCAGTATCGGTTGTTGAAAGTGAACTCATTTATTCTCCTAATGAAACTTTAATAATTAAATTAATGTAACTCAAGCATCGGGTTCAAGAGCGATCAACTGAGCGCCATGAACGCGAAGTCCCCTTGCATGAAAATATAACATCATGAAGCGCTCGGCTAAATAGGCTGGATATCGATTTGGTTGAAATCGAGCGCCGGGAACATATGCCAATTCACCGATTTCCTGTTGAATTCTAAAAAGTAATGGGAAAAGTAGTCCGCAGAAACGATCAAACTCACCCCAAGACATGATGTATATTGGATAAAATCTGGCTTCGTTTGATAATTCGTACCAGGGAACGTATGCGCGAAGCCAATTGGGGGATGTCTCTTCAAGGGCATGGATGTATACATCCCAAATTTCTGCGCCATGCCCCTCTCTGAACTGTTCCCCAATACTATTGCTTAGAATATAACTTCTAGTCGAAATCACATCGGATTGGTCTAATATTTTTAATGCTGCATTTCGTTGATCTTCACTTGCGATATAACTCATTATGTCTGGAATAGGGTCTGCCAATAATTTAGGGTGTGTTGAATTTGTCGCATTGAGAAAGTTAAAGTATCTGCGATAGTGACAAAACCCAATAAAGTCAACATCTTTTACATTCTTCCATGCCCAATATTGGGCAGTGAGTTCTCCGAAACTATTATTCAAATGAGCTATACTTTCACCACTTCCATTATCGCTTATCCAATCGTTCTGTACCAATGCCAATGGCCCTACTGCAAATGGTTCAATCCAGCTGTAATTTGGAAGGAAATAATCCACAGACTTATAAGCGATGGAAAACATTCTTAGCTTTTTCACTGAGATCCTTTTAAAATATTGAAATATTATCTTTATTATGGCGGCGGTTGAAAACTCTTAAAAAATTAAATCGATTTCCAAATAAAATTACCTATAATTTTGAAATGATGGTGCCATATCCAGATGCAAGAATCGGTCGGAGAATCTATAAGCAAGCGGATGAAAAATGTCTCCTCCTAAACCCGTCCAAGCAAGCGGATATTGAGATGTTTCTCCTCCCTGAAAGGTCACGCCAAAGTGATCTTGTGGGTGTCTTGCAGGATGTTCAACCAATGCATCAAAGTGATCGTCAAGAAGTTGATTAACCTCACGGAACCATAACTCAGTGAACTCACTTGATGGCACCATGATCAGCGAACAAACACCAATCAGACGCTGGTAATTAGCTTTCATTTCAAGCTCTAGCGGTCCTCCCACCTGCGCAACCCCCTGCGGCGATAGCTCGGTGTAGCCCGCACCAAGCTTTGAACTGAGCGTTTGTAGTGAAAAAAAACGATTCCAATTCCGCGTGCTAGGCTTGATATCGGTATAACCGCCCCCGTACACATGCAGCAGATAGCAACGCAGATAGTCGCATTGATGAACAGCGCTTAGGTACTTGAACCCAGAATGAATGGGATAGTCAGGATTTATCCAAGAGCTCAGGTTGTGATGAGATACAAAATGAAAGGGTACGCCACAGTGCAAGGTGATTGAGTGAAGCGCTGACTCGCGAGCTGGTGTCATGGGACCAGGTCCCATCCATGCAGAAAACAGTTGAGTTGGGGCTTTCACAATAAAAGTCCTTTAATGCGTTCAAGCCCTTCTGACACTTTCAAACGGGGTGACCAGCCATTGAGCTGCTGTATCTTTGAAGAGTCAAGAACATTGAAGTTGACATCGAACGGGCGCGCAGGCAATTTATGAATGTCGACAAAATTTGTTGAAAAAATAGCTTCTATCAAACTTAACGCTTGAAGGTTGTTCATGCCCAACCCTGTACCGATGTTGTAAGCGGCACCAGGCGAACCGTACAGAAGACAATCAATCAGACCTTGCGCAAGATCGTCAATATAGATGTAGTCTCTGACCGTTCCTTGATCGCCGTAAACAATCACAGGGAGTTTTTTTCTCAGTTGAGAAATTGCATGCCCTAAAAAGCCTTGGGGAATATTGCCTATTTGATGCAGGCCATATGGGTTAGAGGGTCTTGCAACCACGATTGGCAGACCAAAATTTAAATGAAAAAAATGTGCATATTTTTCCATTGTGAGTTTGGATATGCCGTAGGGCGAAATAGGATGGGTAGGATGACTTTCGGTGATCAATGACTCTTTTGTATTGCCGTACACTGTGCCGCCTGAAGAAACAAGCAAGTAGCGATGAATTCCTCGGTTCATGCATTGCTGCATGATATTGATGCTGGCTGGCAGATTAAGCGTGACCTCTAAAATGGGGTTGTCATAACTTGTTTTAGGTACCGTAGAGTAAGACAGATCGACCACTGAATTCGCATGGGCGAGTGTTTCAAATACAAATTTGGCATCTGCAGCATCACCTTGGATATATTCAACGTTCGACTTTAGCGCGAACTTAGGTTTTGGCGATCGGCCAACTGCAATGACACGCGAAAAGATACTTTGATCGCTTAGTAGATTCGATAAGGCACTGCCAATGAAGCCTGCGCCGCCGTAAATGACAATGGTAGACATTAGTCTATTTCCAGGAGGTAGCGAACGGAACTTAAAAGTTCAGATTTGCGATGATATTGATATAAAAACTCGGGTTGGATACGCGTTTTCTCATGCAATTCTGAAAATCCTGTCTGCACTGCATGGATACAGTATGGAATCAGCCCATTGTAATCAACAAATTTGATAGGTGCAGTCGTCCAGTCAATCAGTTGAGGTAACTGTGAAGTTTCAGACACAACGGGCATTCCCATCGCTACTGGCCTTAATAAGCGCGCCGTCTCGAATACACTGGTTTCGTAGGCATGAATATTCAGAACTGCGTGGCAATCTAGAAGTTCTTTGGCCAGGTTTTGACCGTACATGCCACCAATCAATTTCACGCTGATGCCGTTACTCTGAAGTTGTTCGAGCAGATGCTGTCGCCTGTCATTCATGGCGCCATAGAATGCAAAATGATAATTTTTATTGCTCTGGCTAGCCAGATGATCGTAACAAAAAGCAGGAGAGGGAAGCAGGGGGAATTCCTCAGCCCTGATTAACGGATACGACTTTCTTAGCGCATGAATATTATGAATGGAATAATCTAGTATTTTGAAATTGGTCAAAAATTCAATGTAGTCTGGACCGACCAGCGGCGAATTGCTGCTGATTTGTTCCATATTGAAAATGATGGTATTTGACTCCGTGCAATGCTGTTTCAACGATTCAAGCGCTGGGCTGTAATGGGTGCCAGCGCCCCAAAGGATATTGAGACCACCAAGATCAATGTTGTTTCGAAGAATGATCGGTACGGCACCGCAAAGGCGTACAAGGTGGGCAACCGAATAAATGGTGTCATCAAAAACACCTGCTACACTAAGATCAGGATGCCCAAAGGTGCAAAGATTGATATTTTTTTTCACTGTACTCTAATTGTTTGATCGGGTGTTTGAGAATCAAAAATCTTCTTCGGGCCTTGTGCTGGTTTACAGCTGCCAACTTTGAACTGGAAAGCCAAAAGTATTGATCAGTTCGGCTCTTTTATTGGCGATATTCTCATTGATAGCCCGAGTTCTTTTATAAGCATACAAATAATCCAAAATCGCATTTTCATTCTGCGCATTCACACTTTGACCCCGCCGGTCAGTGGTGTCATCGGGTACCACATAAATGGTCGCCAAAGCCAATTCCTCGTACTGAGGCCACTCGCGAATAAACAACCTCATCAAATAATCCCAATCCTCATAGGCCGTCATGTGATGATCAAACGTCATGCTTTTCGCTAGCAGCAGGGGAACACATACACACGACAATGGGATCTGGTTTCGCACATAAAACTCTTCATTCAATGCCAGTCCATAGGGCGCAAACTCTTTGGAAATGAGCAAACCAACCCCATTGGGCCGCGACTCTACAGCTCGAATGCCATTGGCGCGAAAAAGCTTGTTTTCTTTGAAAGAGGAGGTCTGAATCAGATCTTTCAGGCTGTTCTCGCAGATTTCATCGTCGTCATCAAGAAAGATGACATAGTCGCCAACGGCTTGTTGTAATCCTATATTCCTGCTTTCTGCTGGGCCGGATTCACCGCTTCGTCGTACGAAAACATCTTGATCTGTCAGCCATTGATGTGCAACCGCATGGGTTTCAGGGTCAAGGATGTCCGAAACAACAATGATTTGGACAAAATTCCCTCTTTGGCCATGGATGGATTTCAAGGCTCTTTCTAGGAACCAAGGCCTTTTGTGCGTAGGGATGACGACAGAGATTTTGATTTCATTCATTTTTTGAATCTCACGAATTTCATCGTGAGGTGATTCACGTCTGATGACATTCCATGGCCAATCAGCTTTCGCGTATTGGCCAATCACCTTTCACGCAGGCTACCGCAACCCTCAATGCAGGGTGTTTTGACACTCCAAGCAAATCACGTGCCCTTCTTTTTTGACATCTTATCGATAAAGAAAGTGGCATCAACCCCATAAAACAATTGAATATGGCAAGTTCATAGCTTTTAAAGCTGGCACGGCCTTTGCTGAAGTCGACCCACTTGGCTCACTCACCTGAGCCTTCAGTCAACTTTCCGTCACTTCAGGAGCATCCATGTCCCTTCTACAAGAACTGATGAACCAGGCCGCAACCGGCAGCCTTTTGCAGCCTCATCTGATCAGCCGCTTCTCGGCTACCGAAATTCGTGAGTCCATTCAACAGTTGGTGGCCACCGAGCAAATCGACCTGGCCTATGCCCTGGGCGATGCGGGCATGAGCCTGTATCCGAAGAGCGAAGACATGTTGGCGATTAATGGTCTGCTGGCCATCATGCGCCAAGACTGGCAGCAGGCGGTCGACCTGCTGGAGGAGTTGACTCAGTTGCAAGGCGAGCAGACCCAGCCCTTCACCTATGTGATGCTGGTGCGCGCCCTGCGTTGCAACCTGGAGCCGGCGCGCGCGCTGGAAGCGGTTCGCAAAGGCCTGAAGGCCTACCCGGACCAACTTGAGCTGGTGGCTGAAAGTCTCGCTTTGGATGACTTCAGTGACGCCATGTCTTCAACGGGCCAGTCCCACTAACCGGCAATAAAGTGAGCAGCGGCAAGCGGCAACCCTTTGCCTCCCCAGCTGACACAACCTTGCCGCCCCTCTGTTTTATGCAAGCGCCACTCGGTCAAATCACGGAAAAAACTGTGAAGATCATGTCGACAAATATCTGGCACGCCCTTTGCTTGAATGTGTTCATAGTTT
>JACCDO010613985.1_pt1 | contig 12044 bp, 9 predicted proteins | sample 7446101 | NCBI WGS metagenome assembly JACCDO01 (sample SAMN15323440, study PRJNA562643) | freshwater metagenome | isolation source: river surface water | place: USA:Blue River Watershed | collected 2017-08-16 | reverse complement strand
CAGTTATCGGTTCAAGAAAATGCATTCATCCGACCCAGTCCAAGCAGTGGCACTTTGGGAGGTGTCGCGGAAAAGACGCGTGAATGCATGTTGTTGTGCGAAGCTTCGGGCTACGAAGTCGTGATCGTTGAGACGGTTGGCGTGGGACAAAGTGAAACTGCAGTCGCTGGTATGACAGACATGTTTGTTTTGATGCAGTTGCCTAACGCAGGTGACGATTTGCAAGCGATCAAAAAAGGCGTGATGGAATTAGCTGATTTGGTAATGATCAACAAAGCAGATTTGGATATGGATGCGGCGAAGCGTGCGCAAGCATTTATTCAAAGTGCCATGCATTTGTTGCATGGGAAGAGATTCAATGCCTCTGAACAATCCACTGAATCCTGGACGCCTCAGGTGATGACCTTGAGTGCGATTGATGGTCAAGGTGTGAGTCAATTTTGGAGCAATGTGCTTGAATTTCAGCAGCTTCAAATGAAAACTGACCAATGGAACAGTCGGCGTCAGACCCAGTTGCTCACGTGGATGAACGATCGCATACAGACAGGTTTGAAGCAAATGTTTGATACCAATACCCAGGTTGCAGAATTGCTGCCAATGTTGACGCAAGACGTGCTACATGGACGCATGGCTGCTTCAACTGCGGCCAGACAGTTATTGGCCAAATTGAACTATCAAGCTTGACAAAACAGAGATTCACTGAAGAGGTAGAGAGATGCAAGAGATCATTCAACAACTCGAAAAAAAACGCGCAGCTGCCAGATTGGGCGGGGGTGACAAAAGAATCGCCGCCCAGCATGCCAAGGGCAAGTTGACCGCAAGAGAACGTTTGGAAATCTTGCTGGACGAAGGAACCTTTGAAGAGTGGGACATGTTTGTCGAACATCGATGTACCGATTTCGGCATGCAAGACAGCAAAATTCCTGGTGATGGTGTGGTCACTGGGTACGGCATGATCAATGGCCGATTGGTTTTTGTCTTCAGTCAAGATTTCACTGTCTACGGTGGTGCATTGTCTGAAACTCACGCAGAAAAAATTTGCAAAATCATGGATCAAGCCATGAAAGTCGGCGCTCCTGTGATTGGTTTGAATGATTCTGGCGGTGCGCGCATCCAAGAGGGGGTTGCATCACTTGGCGGATATGCGGAGGTTTTCCAACGCAATGTGTTGGCCAGCGGCGTGATTCCGCAAATCAGCATGATCATGGGACCATCGGCTGGGGGTGCTGTTTATTCTCCAGCTTTGACTGACTTTATTTTCATGGTGAAGGACAGTTCTTACATGTTCGTCACAGGCCCCGATGTTGTGAAGACAGTCACACATGAAGAAGTCAGCGCAGAAGAGCTGGGCGGGGCAATCACGCACACAACCAAGAGCGGGGTTGCTGATTTGGCTTTCAACAACGATGTGGAAGCGTTGTTGATGTTGCGCCGGCTCTATAACTATTTGCCTCTGAACAACCGCGAAAAGCCTCCAGTCAGGCCCAGTGGCGATCCGACGGATCGCATGGACATCAGTTTGGATACCCTGGTTCCAGACAATCCCAATATGCCGTATGACATGAAAGAACTGATCACCAAAACTGTTGATGATGGTGATTTTTTCGAACTGCAATCTGAGTATGCCAAAAATATTCTCATTGGCTTTGCCAGAATGGCTGGGCAAACAGTTGGCATTGTGGCCAATCAGCCATTGGTTCTTGCAGGTTGTTTGGATATCAAAAGCAGCATCAAGGCGGGAAGGTTTGTTCGCTTTTGTGATGCCTTCAATATCCCTGTCATTACTTTCGTGGATGTACCCGGTTTCATGCCAGGTACATCCCAAGAGTTTGGCGGGATCATCAAACACGGTGCAAAGTTGCTTTACGCCTATGCCGAGTGCACCGTCCCCAAAATCACAGTGATCACCCGCAAAGCTTATGGAGGGGCATATGACGTCATGGCCTCGAAGCATTTGCGTGGCGATGTGAATTTCGCTTGGCCGCATGCAGAAATCGCGGTCATGGGTGCCAAAGGTGCAGTTGAAATTATCTTTCGAGAAGACAAAGGTGATCCCGCCAAATTGGCAGCCAAAGAAGCCGAATACAAAGACAGGTTTGCCAATCCTTTTGTCGCAGGTGCCAGAGGATTCATTGACGACGTCATTTTGCCCAGTGAAACACGCAAACGAATTTGCAGATCACTGGTCATGCTGAAAGATAAAAAAGTAGAAAACCCATGGCGCAAACACGGAAATATCCCGCTTTGATGATTGGGTATGGAGAAACATATGTTTAAAAAAATATTGATTGCCAACCGCGGTGAAATTGCCTGTCGAGTGATTGCAACTGCCAAACGAATGGGCATCGCCACTGTCGCTGTTTATTCGGAAGCTGATCGCAATTCTCGTCATGTGGCATTGGCTGATGAAGCTGTTCACATTGGCCCTGCGGCCAGTCGTGAAAGTTACCTCAAGGCGGATGTGGTGATTGCCGCCGCCAAATCCACAGGTGCCGAAGCTATTCATCCCGGCTATGGATTCTTGAGTGAAAACGAAGACTTCGCTCGAAGCTGTGAAGAACAAGGCGTCATTTTCATCGGCCCCAAGTTCAAAGCAATTGCTGCCATGGGCGACAAAATCGCCTCAAAAAAATTAGCCGCTCAAGCCCAGGTCAACACCATCCCAGGCTTCAATGAAGCCATAGAAACCCCTGAAAAGGCGGTAGAAATTGCCCGAGGCATTGGGTACCCGGTGATGATCAAAGCGTCAGCTGGCGGAGGGGGTAAGGGGCTTCGCGTTGCTTTCAATGACAAAGAGGCTCATGAAGGTTTTACTTCTTGCAGGAACGAAGCACGCAATAGTTTTGGTGATGATCGGGTGTTCATTGAAAAATTTGTTGAAGAACCTCGTCACATCGAAATTCAATTGCTGGGCGATGCCAAGGGTAATGTGGTCTATTTGAACGAACGCGAGTGCTCAATTCAGCGTCGGCATCAAAAAGTCATCGAAGAGGCGCCATCGCCCTTCATCAGTGACGCGACGAGAAAAGCCATGGGTGAGCAGGCTGTCGCTTTGGCAAAAGCAGTTCAATATCAAAGTGCTGGCACAGTGGAGTTCGTCGTTGGTAAAGACGAAAGTTTTTATTTTCTTGAGATGAATACCCGACTCCAAGTGGAGCACCCTGTCACAGAAGCCATCACCGGACTTGATTTGGTGGAATGGATGATTCGCGTGGCTGCTGGTGAAGAACTGCCATTCAAACAATCAGACATTCAACGAAATGGATGGGCTATTGAATGTCGGATCAATGCAGAGGATCCATTTCGCAATTTCCTTCCTTCAACTGGTCGCCTGGTTCGCTTTCAGCCGCCCCCTCAAACCATGTTTCAGTCGAACACTTCCCAGTTGATGGGTGTGCGCGTGGACACCGGTGTGCAAGAAGGCGGTGAAATCTCCATGCACTATGACTCCATGATTGCTAAGTTGATTGTGCATGGCAAAGACAGGACAGATGCCATTCACAAGATGCGCGAGGCGCTCAATGGTTTTGTCATCCGCGGCATCAGTTCCAACATCCCTTTTCAGGCAGCTTTACTGGCTCACCCTGATTTTGTCGCCGGTCATTTCAACACGGGGTTCATTGCAGAGCATTTCAGCAAGGGATTCCATGCCGAAGATGTTTCCCATGAAGATCCTGATTTCTTAGTGGCCTTAGCCGCATTTGTTCGTCGTAAATCTCGCGAACGTGCTGCCAGTTTGAGTGGCCAATTGCCTGGCTATGACGTCAAGGTGGGTCAAACTTATGCGGTCATCACACTGGACGCCAACGGTGAACATTTCTTTGATGAGGTTCAGGTGGAGGAAGTTGGTGGGCCCGGCACAGCGGTCATCAAACTCAACGGTAAAGACTACACCATACACAGTCATTCACGTTTGAATGACATCGCCATCGCAGGCACCGTCAATGGGCAACCATTCAAGGCTCAAGTCGAGCGAGGTTCCGTCAAGAACCCCCTGGTCTTGCAAGTTCAGCATCATGGTCGTCGAATTGACGCCTTGGTAGTGTCACCACGAATGGCAGAGTTGTATAGAAAAATGCCATTCAAAGCACCACCAGATTTGAGTCGTTTCGTGTTGTCACCCATGCCCGGCCTGTTGGTCGATGTGGCCGTCACAGTTGGTCAAAAAGTTCAAGCTGGAGAGCGTGTAGCCGTTATTGAGGCTATGAAAATGGAGAATGTGTTGTTCGCAGCCCAAGATGGCGTGGTGAAAAGCGTCATGGCACACAAAGGCGAGTCCTTGACAGTAGACCAAGTGATTGTGGAGTTCGCATGAGTCGTCCTTTCAAAGTGCTCGGCATTCAGCAAATTGCGATTGGTGCGACCGATAAATCTCGATTACAGAAACTATGGATTGAACTGTTGGGGTTGAACTTGACGGGAACTTTCCAAAGTGAGCGGGAAAATGTCGATGAAGACATTTGTGCCATTGGACAAGGGCCCTTCAAAGTGGAGGTTGACTTGATGCAACCATTGGACATCGCACTCAAACCTGCTGTTCACACCACCCCCCTCAACCATGTTGGTTTGTGGATAGACCAACTACCCCAAGCCGTTGAATGGCTGAGTCAACAAGGTCTGAGGTTTGCACCCGGGGGTATCCGAAAAGGGGCGGCAGGTTTTGATATTTGCTTTATCCATCCAAAGGGTAATGATGAATTCCCTGTATCGGGTGAAGGTGTGCTCATTGAATTGGTTCAAGCACCTCCTGAAGTCATTGATGCTTATGCCACTCTGGATAAATTCGCCATCCAAACCTGATTACTTGGCTGACAATGCTTTCAATTGATTTTGGGCTTTGAGCAGTGCGGCCTCCAAACGACTTGATTTGGCGTCTTCTGTCACTTTGACAGGCAGGGGTTCTTTTGTGTGATTGCGCGCTTGTTTTTGCTCATACCGCAGTCGCGCCCGGTCAGCTTGATCTTGTGACCAAGCTGACCACCCAGTTTTGTGGGGCGTGGCAATTTCCAAATGGATGCAATCAACTGGACAAACAGGAATGCAGAGTTCGCAGCCAGTGCACTCACTTTCGATCACGGTGTGCATGAGTTTGTGAGTGCCGATGATGGCATCCGCAGGACAGGCATCGATGCACAGCGTGCAACCTATACACCAATCTTCGTCGATCCAAGCCAATTGCCTGGGGCCTTCAGTGCCGTGGTTGGGGTCCAGTTCAACAATGGCTTGCCCAGTCAATTGGGACAACCTTCGAATGCCTTCTTGACCGCCGGGGGGACAAAGATTGATGGCCGCTTCTTCTGTGGCGATAGCAGTCGCGTACGAAGCACAATCAGGATAGCCACACCGCGTACATTGCGTTTGCGGCAGAACCTTGAGAATGGCTTCGATGGCTATCACTGGGTTGCAGGTGTTTTCCTGCGTTTGGGTGCCACGACAGATTTGGCTTGGTTCACACGGCGGGCAGGTGCCTTAGCGGTCGAAGGAGCCACATGGTGATCCATGATGAATTGCCGAACTTCCGGATACACAAAGTCTCTCCAACGGCGACCACTGAAAATGCCATAGTGACCAGCACCGATGGCTTCATAGTGCTTTTTATGCTGGGTTGGAATGCCTGCGCACAACTTGAGTGCGGCTTTGGTTTGCCCTGAACCAGAAATATCGTCCAGTTCACCTTCTACGGTCAGCAAGCCGCAGTTGGTGATGTCTTGAGGGCGAACGCGCTCAATTTTCCCAGCCTCTGATCTGACATCCCAAGTGCCTTTGACCAATTTGAAATCTTGGAACACTGTGTGGATGGTTTCCAAATAATAGTCGGCATCCATGTCCAAGACCGCGTTGTATTCATCGTAAAACTGTCGATGCGACTCGGCACTTGAGTTGTCACCCTTGATCAAATCCTTGAAGTATTCATAGTGGCTTTTCAGGTGGCGATCTGGGTTCATGGCCACAAAGCCTGAGTGCTGGAGAAAACCTGGGTACACACGTCTTCCGGCACCGGGAAAGCTGGCGGGTACTCTGTAAATCACATTGTTTTCAAACCAGTGGTGGCTTTTGTTCATCGCCAGGTTGTTCACGGCCGTGGGGGACTTGGTGGCATCGATAGGACCACCCATCATGGTCATGCTCAGTGGCAAAGGCTCATGCCGACTGGCCATGAGAGATACAGCCGCGAGAACAGGCACGGTGGGTTGGCAGACACTCACCACATGGCAATGACCATCTGTTTTTTGAATGTGGCGGATGAACTCTTGAACATAGTTGATGTAATCATCTAGGTGGAATTCACCTTCACTCATGGGCACCAAGCGCGCGTTTTTCCAATCAGTGATGAACACTTTGTGGTCTTTGATCATGGTTTTCACCGTGTCACGCAACAAAGTGGCGTAATGACCTGAGAGTGGTGCCACGATCAAAACGGAAGGCAACTTTTTGATCACGTCCAGTGTGGCTGTGTTGTCGCTGTAACATTTGAAGCGACGCAATTCGCAAAAAGGTTTGTCTAAATCAATGCACTCTTGGACAGCCACTTCTGATCCATGGATCTGCGCGCTGTGGATGCCAAATTCAGGTTTGACATAGTCCTTGCCAAGGCGGTAAATGAGGTCGTAATAGGCAGATATACGATGGGCGATGGGCGTTTGGGTCAGCGGAGAAGCCGGGTTGGACATCATCCTGGAGGAGGCTAATGCAAATTCTGCAAAGGGCTCCATCATTGCTCGTTGGGCTTCATAGAATTGGTAGAGCATTTTTGACCTGTCAGAGTGTTTGTTGCATCGCAATATAACAGCAGATAAAGCTGTTTGAAGACCGTAAGTTCAGATTAGACCGGGTGTTCAAGCTTGATCGGGAGAGATTTTTTTCAAGGCAAAAATCAGTTTGTCTTGGCCAACAACTGGGCCAATGCAAGCAGGTTTTCAGCTTCAACATCAACACGCGTTGTGGGTTTGGATTCGCCTAATCCCGGCCCGTATTCATCTGGCCTGGCGATGAAAGCGGTTTGCAAACCAGCCTTTGCGGCTGCTTCAAGGTCAGAGGAGTGCGCGGCAACCATCATGGTTTCATTGAATGCCAAGCCCAGCGCAGAAGCCGCTGCTTGGTAAACCCGCGCTTGAGGTTTGTAATCCTGGGCTATTTCAGCCCCCAAGATGGCATCCCAGTGCCATTGGTTGTGGCGTGCCAAGTTGACCATGAGGGCAATGTGACCGTTCGAGCAAGGCGCCAATAAGAATTGCTGTCGAAGCAAGGTCATCGCCTCACCAACGTCAGACCATGCTTCTAATTGATGCCATGCTTTATTGAGTTCTTGTCTGGTGACTTCGTTCACGTGATCCCAGCCCCAGCGTTTCAGAATCAAGTCCAAATTGTCTCTGTGCAATTCGTCGAGTTTGCAAAAGCCGCGTTGGCCACTGCGGACTTTTTCCATGGCCGGGTCGTATTCTTGTCGCCATGCATCGGCAAATTCCAACCAATTGGTCTGGAGGCCCAAGGGCGAGAGGTGTTTTTCAGATGCTTGGGCTATGGAGCTGCGCCAGTCCACCAGGGTCCCGAACACATCGAAGATCAAAGCCTTGATTGCCATGTTCAGGCCGTTTTCAAAACGGTGGCGATGGCGTTGCAAACATGTCCAATGTTTTGGCTGTTCAGCGCAGCGACACACATGCGACCGGTGTCAGTGCCGTAGACGCCGAATTCGGTGCGCAAACGAATCATTTGTTCTTTGCTCAATCCAGAGTAACTGAACATGCCAATTTGTTTGGTGATGAAGCTCATATCGGCTTGCACCCCAGCAGCTTTCAAGCCATCAACCAAACTTTGTCGCATGGTTTTGATACGAACTCGCATGGCACCGAGCTCTTGTTCCCAAAGGGCACGCAGCTCAGGGTTTTGCAAGACGGCCGCAACCACCGCGCCACCGTGGGTGGGTGGGTTGGAGTAATTGGTTCGAATCACAATTTTGAGTTGAGACAAGACCTTGGCGGCCTCGTCTGCTGAATGACAAAGCACAGACAAGGCACCTACGCGCTCGCCATATAAGCTGAAGCTCTTCGAAAATGAAGTGGAGACCAAGAAATCAAGACCTGCTGCCACGAACTTGGCAATCACGGCACCATCTTCTGCAATACCGTGCCCAAACCCTTGATAGGCCATGTCCAAAAAAGCGGTCAGTTGGCGCTCTTTCACCGCTTTCACCACTTCATCCCATTGTGCAGATGTGATGTCATAACCGGTGGGGTTGTGGCAACAAGCATGAAGAACCACGACAGTCCCAGGTGCCGCGCTATTGAGGCTTTTCAACATGCCTTGAAAGTCAACGCCATGAGACCCGGCATCGTAATAAGCATAGGTTTCTACTGTGAATCCAGCTGCAGCAAACAAGGCGCGGTGATTCTCCCAGCTGGGATCGCTGATCAGCACTTTGGCGCTGGGGTTCAATTTGTGAAGGAAATCAGCGCCAATTTTCAAGCCACCTGTTCCACCAATGGCCTGCACAGTGGCCACACGACCCGAAGACACGGGTTCTGAGGAGGCACCAAACACCAGATTTTTGACAGCACTGTCATAGGCTGCGATGCCGTCGATGGGCAAGTAACCTCGCGCAGTGGGCTTGGCCATCATCGCCTGTTCAGCCTTTTGTACACATTCCAGCAAGGGCAGTTTGCCGTTGTCATCAAAATAAACACCAACACCCAAGTTGACCTTGATGGGGGATTGATCAGCAGCAAATTGTTCATTCAGGCCCAAAATAGGGTCGCGAGGTGCCATTTCGACGGCAGAAAACAGTGACATCGTCAGTCCTTGGTCAGCAGGGGTAGGGGATAAGGCGAAAAAAACATCGCAGACTAGGTTAGGCTACTCAGTTCACCTGATTTTAGCGGGTAGCGCTCGCTGCCCGGTGCCTGCTTGCAACCTCTCACATGACCAGTCCAATTTTCGAAACCGACACTTCAGCAACTGCGGTTGAACCTGCGCAAGGTGAGTGGAAAACTTACCCAGGCTCTCCCTTTGAGTTGTTTCAACCCTACCCTCCAGCAGGCGATCAACCGACGGCCATTACAGCCCTGGTCGAGGGTGTTCAAGATGGAGAAATGTTCCAAACTTTGCTGGGTGTGACGGGTTCTGGGAAAACCTTCACCATGGCCAATGTCATTGCCCAACTGGGCCGACCTGCCATCATTTATGCGCCCAATAAAACGCTGGCTGCGCAGTTGTACAGCGAGTTTCGCGAGTTCTTCCCTAAAAACGCAGTTGAATACTTTGTCAGTTATTACGACTATTACCAACCTGAGGCTTATGTGCCGCAGCGTGACTTGTTCATTGAAAAAGACAGTGCCATCAATGAACACATCGAGCAACTGCGTTTGTCATGTACCAAAAGCTTGCTTGAGCGACGTGACGTCATCATTGTGGCCACCGTGTCAGCCATTTACGGTATCGGAGAACCCGAAAGCTATCACCAGATGGTGATGACTTTACGAACAGGCGACAAGCCCGGTCAGCGCGACATCATTGCCCAGCTGGTGCGCATGCAGTATGAGCGAAATGACATGGAATTTTCCAGGGGCAGGTTTCGCGTGAGAGGCGACACGATTGACATTTTTCCTGCTGAACACAGCGAGTTGGCCATACGCATTGAATTGTTCGATGACGAGATAGAAAGCCTGCAACTGCTAGATCCCCTGACAGGGCGAGTGCGGCAAAAAATCCCGCGTTTCACGGTTTACCCATCGAGCCATTACGTCACCCCACGCGATAAAGTTTTGGCGGCGGTAGAGACCATCAAGCTGGAATTGGACCAACGTCTCAAAGAGCTGGTCGGCATGGGCAAATTGGTCGAGGCACAAAGGCTTGAACAACGTACTCGTTTTGATTTGGAAATGCTCAGCGAGGTGGGGCATTGCAAGGGCATTGAAAACTACACCAGGCACTTGTCTGGTGTGGCACCCGGAGAACCGCCAAGCACCTTGACCGACTACCTGCCCAAAGATGCGCTCATGTTCTTTGACGAGAGCCATGTGCTGATGGGACAGTTTTCAGGCATGTACAACGGGGACCGGGCACGCAAAACCACCTTGGTTGAATATGGTTTTCGTTTGCCCAGCGCGCTCGACAACAGGCCATTGAAGTTGGAAGAGTTTGAGCAACGCATGCGTCAATTGGTTTTTGTGTCTGCAACGCCCTCAGATTACGAAAAAACACACGCAGGTCAAGTGGTGGAGCAGGTGGTCAGACCCACCGGCTTGGTGGATCCCCAAGTCGAGGTGCGACCCGCCACCCATCAGGTGGATGATGTGCTGCAAGAAATCCGCATTCGTGTTGACAAAAATGAACGGGTTTTGATCACGACCTTGACCAAACGCATGGCCGAGCAGTTGACTGACTATCTAGGTGACAACGGGGTGAAAGTCCGCTATTTGCACAGCGACATCGACACTGTGGAAAGGGTAGAGATCCTTCGTGACTTGCGATTGGGCGCCTTTGATGTGTTGGTGGGCATCAATTTGTTGCGCGAAGGTCTGGACTTGCCCGAGGTGTCGCTGGTGGCCATTTTGGATGCAGACAAGGAAGGTTTTTTGAGGTCTGAACGGAGTCTGATTCAAACCATTGGCCGAGCTGCCCGCAATTTGGAGGGGCGAGCCATTCTCTATGCAGACAAAATGACGGACTCTATGTCCAGGGCCATTGGTGAAACAGAGCGTCGCAGGAACAAGCAAATTGCTTTCAATACCTTGAATGGCATCACCCCAAGGGGCGTTGTCAAAGGCATTCGAGATTTGATCGATGGCGTCTACAGTGAGAAGTCGGATCAAGATGCCATGCGCCTTGAAATCGAGCATGCGCGTATCCAAGACATGAGCGAACGTGACGTGGCCAAGGAGATCAAACGTTTAGAGAAACAAATGATGGAACACGCCAGAAACCTGGAGTTTGAGCAGGCGGCATCAACCAGGGATCAACTGGCACGCCTGCGGGCCCTGACTTTTGGGGCCTCTGCTCAAGACAAGATCCCATGAGCCCAGCCTATTACCCGACTGATTTGTTTGGTTTTCTGCTATACTTGACTAAACCAGTCGACAAAGACTTTATTGGGAGTAACACATGCGTTTAACCACCAAAGGCCGCTTCGCCGTGACAGCCATGATTGACTTGGCTTTGCGCCAAAACAATGGTCCTGTGACCTTGGCGGCCATCAGCCAACGGCAACAAATTTCTTTGTCCTACCTTGAGCAGTTGTTTGGCAAATTGCGTCGCCAAAACCTGGTCGAATCCACCCGTGGACCCGGAGGCGGTTACACCCTGGGTCGAAATGCGGGCGATATTTCTGTGGCGGACATCATCCTGTCGGTCGATGAACCGATCGATGCCACACACTGCGCTGGCAAGGAAAATTGCCTTGGTGAATCAGGTCGCTGCATGACGCATGAACTCTGGACCTCCTTGAACCAGCGCATGATCGATTTTTTGAGTTCGGTCAAGCTGCAAAAATTGGTTGACGATCAGTTGGCCAAGGGTCTTCAAGTGGAGGACAAGCCCATGATCAAGCGGGCTATCTCGTCTGCGCCCGTGGTCAAACCCATTCGCGTCAATGCCCCCAATTCAGTCTTTGCGCTGGGCAATTCATTTGTCAAAGGTTGATCGATCATGGGCATGACACCGCATTTCCCTATTTATCTCGACTACGGCGCCACCAATCCCTGCGACCAACGGGTGGTGGATGCCATGATTCCTTGGCTGCGCGAGCATTTTGGCAACCCTGCTTCTCGTAGCCACGCCTGGGGCTGGGAGGCCGAGGAGGCTGTTGAGGCCGCTCGTGGTCAAGTGGCTGATTTGATCGGCGCCGACCCGCGCGAGATTGTCTGGACTTCAGGGGCCACCGAATCCAACAACCTGGCCATCAAAGGCGCTGCACACTTCTACAAGTCCAAAGGTAAGCACCTGATCACGGTCAAAACAGAACACAAAGCCGTGTTGGACACCATGCGTGAGCTGGAGCGTCAGGGCTTTGAGGTCACTTATTTGGATGTGCAAGAAGATGGCTTGCT
>JACCDO010410597.1_pt1 | contig 12045 bp, 8 predicted proteins | sample 7446101 | NCBI WGS metagenome assembly JACCDO01 (sample SAMN15323440, study PRJNA562643) | freshwater metagenome | isolation source: river surface water | place: USA:Blue River Watershed | collected 2017-08-16 | reverse complement strand
GCGGGGCCTGCACCGAGCTCGATTCCTTTGAGAGTCTTGTTTTTTCGTTCGCTCCAGCGAAACCCTAATCGATACAGTTCAGCCCAAACGCTCGCGATTCGAGCTTGATTGGCCGGAAGGAAGCTCAAGAAATAAGCGAGGCGCAGGTTCTTTGGGTTAGAACTCGCTTTCCAGTATTTGTCCAAGCCCTGGGACTGGGCCTCTAAGCGCTCTTTTTTTGTGAGGGGAGTTCCGTCAGGTGTAACAGCCGGGATCCGGTTAAATCGCGCCGAGAGCGCCTCAATGTGAGGAAGGACCGAGCGTGAGAGAAACCGGTCAGAATGGATGGACTCCAAATCCGGCAACAGACCTTCGTCGATCGCGGTTTGGGCAAGGATCTTTTCATACTCTGGCCCAAAAGCGTGGGCTAACGATTGCGGAACTCGCATGGCAAATTTAAGCTGCCCCTAGCATGACTGAAGGGCAAGCGGGCGTTCAAAAAGGGAAGTTTTCTGTTTTTTCTGGAAAGACCGGAGGCGCGGACTCGAAATCTCCTTGGGCCGACGTGGAAAAGGCCTATGTCCTGGGTCACCCCGGCGCTGCAAACTGGATTGCGCAGCGCTTGACGCAAGCGATAGGGCTTCCCGTCGAAGCCGCCCCGTTGGAGTTCGCCGAGGCTGCTGAGGCCACGCTTCTCTCGCAACTTCAAAGTCTTGTTCAATCGCTTCCGTCTCGGGATCCATCCCGCTTGCTCTTGCATCCCGGGATGGGGACGCTCGCGCGCAGTGCTGATTTTTTTCAGGCCTGTCAGTCTTTGGGAGTCCGGTTTTTGGGGCCAAGTGCTCCATCTGCCCTCAGCGTTTTTAATCGACTCAATTTTTTACTTCGCGCGGAGGGGTTGGGAATTCCCAATCTCGTAGTGTCTCGCGAACCACTCACGAGTTTGGCTGAGACTCGCCAGCTTCTGACGACCCTTCGTGCAGATGCGGTTGTTTTAAAGTCGGTTTTTCAGACCGGTCGCGCCGCAAATCTTGCAGTAGATCGAATTTCACTTGAGCAAGCGCCCTTTGAGGATCGCTTCTCGAGTTGGGTGGAGCAGATGCGCTGGCGAGGCGGAGAGCCGCTTTTCTTTGCTGAGCGAACTCGTGAAGGAGCTCGAAAGATCATTCTTCCTTTTTCCAAGCGAGCCGGTCCCGTTGGAACAGGGGTCCGGTTTTATTCCACCGTAGACCGATCTTTGCAGAGTCGTTCACGCGTGCGTGCAGAAGTGGCGCCGGCACCCGGACTCTCATCGTGGGTTTTAGATCAGATTCAGGAACACTCGAGACGCCTGATTGATTTTATGGGTTGGAGTGGGGTTGGTGCGACCGAGTGGTTAGTGGACGGAGTGGACTGCATTTTAGTGGATGCCCACCTCGGGTTGGATTTTTCGGCTTTACTCTGGGGGGGCGTGAGTCAAGTTTGCCCAGTTCGAGAACAGCTCATTGCGGCGGGTTTTTCAGAGTCTCTCGTCGCTCCGGATCCGCGTGAGACTCCCGCCAGCGAGAGCACCTCAAAGGCAGGGGTCATCACTTGGATTCATGCCGAAGATCCGTTGCTGGAAGTGCCTTCTCAGGGGGAGTGCTTTTTTGCCTCCCGCGGAGAGGATCTTCTCAGGACTTTAGGCGAGTATCAACTGGGCTATCATCTCGATCTTTCGGGTAAGAGTGGATGGAGCGCTCGCGGCGAGGAGTGTGCAGTGCTCGGTTTTGCGTGGGTGATGGGGCCCGACATTGGGTCCTGTCTCGACGCATGCTCCGCTTTGCTTGAGGATATCTGGGTGGCCGGCACCCAAAAAACAACGCTCCCTTTGATTCAATCTTTGATGAATCATCCTTGGGTTAAAGAATGGATGGTACACGCCGGATTCTTGGAGTCGGAATTCATTCCTGACTATCACCTTCCCTCTCGAGCGAAAGAGCTGTTCCGTTGGGTGAAGCAGAGCCTCAAGGATCAACCCACTGCCCTTGAGAAACTGAGTGTTTGGGAGGGCGAAGGTGACCTTCGTTCCGAACCGATCTTTGAAGTGGAGAGAACCTCGGGGCATTATCGCGTCTTTTTCGGATCGCTCAGAAAAGACGGCGAGTCCCCAGTTCCCGTTGCAGTGGTAGTGAAGCGAGGGGGCTTGATTCATGTTCAGTACGGGCACTGGCACTGGCAATTCGCTCCTGTATCTTCCACCGTGGGAGACTCTTCCAAAATGCCTTCCAAGGTCACGCTTCGGGCTCAGTCAGGAGGCTCACTCTATCGCCTCTCTTCTGGAGAAGGAGCGAGTGTGCGAGTAGGGGACTGCTTAGGTTGGATGAAAGTCCGGGACGAACTGTTGATGATCGCAGCTCCGGTGGATGCCACGGTCTTAACGTGGGAGAAGCAAGCTGGAGAAAGAGTTGTCACGGGAGACACGTTGATCCTCCTTGAAAGGATTCAATCGGAGTGAGACTTTAAGCGCATGCCAAGTTACTCAAAAGAGGTAAAGCTTCCCGGTAAATCTGCTGCCCAGCTCTATGAAGCAGTAGATGCCGGTATCGAAAAGTTTATGGAACGCTCATCGCCGGGAAAGTTCGAAATTATCCGAAATCCGGGGCAAAAAAGTTTTACGCTGAAAAGCGCAATGTTCTCGGGAGAGTTGAGTTGCTCTGAAGGCGTACTCAAGCTCGATGCCAAACTCAGTCTCATGGCGGCTGCCTTTAAAGGCAAGATCGACGAAGGCATCGAAAAATGGATCGCAAAAACCTTTCAAGCGTGAAGTCCGGAGGGTCGGTTGCCCGCTCAGCGGGGGCGATGGGAGCTGCAACGCTCATCAGCCGAATCATGGGCTTGGTGCGCGAGCAAGTATTTGCGTACCTGTTTGGAGCAGGAGCGGCTACTGACGCATTCCAAGTTGCGTTTCGGATTCCAAACTTACTTCGCGATCTTTTCGCGGAAGGAGCCATGAGTTCGGCTTTGGTTCCGGTTTTTACGCGAGTTCGAGCAGAAGAAGGAAGTCGAAGAGCGTGGCAGGTTGCGGGTAGGGTTTTTCGGGTCCTTCTGTCTCTTGTGGGTGTGATTTCACTTGTTGGGATTTTTTTTGCGGAAGACCTCGTTCGTCTCTACGCGTCCTCTTTTCAAACGGTGCCTGGGAAGTTTGAGCTCACAGTTCAAATGACTCGGATTCTCTTTCCGTTTTTTCCTTTGGTGGCTCTGGCTGCCGCTTTCATGGCCATTTTGAATTCCTGCGGGAAGTTTTTCTTACCCGCTTTCGCTTCAGCGCTCTTTAATGTCTTTAGTGTCGCATTTGGAGTGTTTCTTGCCTGGCTGCTTCCACGGTTGGGCGTTGCGGGGTGGGATACCCCGATTATCGGAATGGCGATTGGAGTGGTCTTGGGTGGAGCGGTACAAGCGTTTTGTCAGCTTCCGGCCCTTTATCGAGAGGGATATCGATATCCTCCTGTTGAGCGTGGTGATCCTCCGATGGGTCGCGATCCCGCTTTACGGCAAATGCTGGTTCTGATTGCTCCTGGGCTCGTGGGTTTGGCAGCGACTCAAGTCAATGTCCTTGTGAATACGGTGCTTGCCACTTCGGTTGCTGAAGGGGCTGTCTCTTGGTTAAATTACTCGTTTCGCCTGATGCAATTTCCGATCGGGATTTTCGGGGTCTCTTTGGCGTCCGCGACTCTGCCGAGGGTTTCACAAGCATGGGTGGCTCATGATCGAGATGCTGCATTCTCGACCATTGAAAAAAGTCTGCGGCAGGTTTTCGCAGTCAATATGGCCGCGAGTGCGGGATTGATCGCAGCTGGGGTACCGATCATTCGCCTTCTTTTTGAGCAGGGGCAATTCACGCCTGAAGATACCTACGCGACCGCGCAGGCTTTGGCTGCATACTCGGTGGGATTGACGGCATACTCTGCAGTGAAAGTGTTGGTGCCCTGTTTCTACGCTTTTGGAAAAACGCGAGTTGCCGTGACCTCGAGTGTTCTCGCGGTAGCCCTGACGATCGGCCTAAATTTGCTCACGGTCAAAACTCTGGGGTTCTGGGGCCTTGCATTGGGGACTTCTCTCGCGGCGACTTTCAACTTTTTGTATTTGATGATCGCAATGCGAAAGGTCCACTCGACCCATGATTTCCGAGGGCTTTTTTGGGCCTTTGGGAAAAGTTTGGCGATGGCTGTTGCTATGGGGCTCGGGGTGTTTTTGCTCGCTTATGGGATGGAAGGCTTCTTGCTGGATGTCACACGGATCTCCCACCGGGTTCTCGAAGTGGGTGTTCTAGTGTTCTCAGGAGGAGTTTTGGCCTTTGTTTTTGGTAAGCTTTTTGGAGTGAGGGAGTTGAACGAAGCGGGGAGCTTTTTTTGGCAAAAACTCGCTCGGCGACTTCCGTCTCGATGAATTTGCCTTTACGCTGTTGGCGAGCCTGCATTTTCGGGGCGAAATCGATTTGCAGCGGAATGGAGAATTTTGATGCCGGCTCAACCCACGCGTAAAGATACTGTCCGATTACTATGTAAGCATTTGATCTCTCGACTGGAGCATCAGGGAGCGATTGAGTTTTCCCCTCGCGTTCGCCAGGGGGTACAGGACGAGCTGTGGGGCAAGTTGGCGTCGGTAGTCCTGACCGACGAAGACTTCAGAGAGAAAGCCCTGGCAAAGATCGGGGGTCAAACCGAAGCGATTCAGGAGTCTGCCCTCACTGAGACCGAAGCTTTCCGTACTGCTCGCACCATGATCAAGCGAGAGTTGGGCCAAGAGGAATTGAATGGTTTTTACTTTCAGATGCCGATTCGTTCGGTAGCGACCGAGGTAAGAAAATACCTGATGAGCTCGAATCTGGTCGAAGATGTTTTTGAGTCCGATGAGGACCTGGAACGTAAAGTGGTGGAGATGATCCAGCGCTTTAAGCCAGAAGACATGCACTGATTTTTTTGGTGAGTCCAAATGAAAAGGGCCGATAGATCGGGAGTGACTCCCAGTCTATCGGCCCCTCTTCTCCCCCCGAAGAAGATGTGGAGCGGATCTTAGAGAACGCCTACGTCATCCCAGGCTCGCTGTACTTTCGAACAGGTCTGGCTGTCATAGAGGTTTCCGCAGACCGAAATCATCGCGTTTCGGGCGTCGATGAATTTCGCTCGAGCATTCAAATACTGAGTCAAAGCGACGTAGATGATTTTCTCGGCTTTTGCTTCGCCGATGGCGCTTACCATTCGGAACATGGCGTGTCCTGGGATCGTCGAGTTGATATGCACCCAGCAAGCATCATTGAGGTCGTCCCGGCAAGCTTCGCCAGGTTGAGTCTTGAATCGCTCGCTGTAGTGGGCGGGATAAGGAATCGGTTTTTTCGTTCCGTCTGCAGCCACTTCGAAATCGCCTGTATTGAGAGCTCTTGGGTTCTCAAGGTTTCGGATCCCAGCGTCAGGGGAGTTTGGGTTGATGAAGAGGCTCTTGCCGAGCACCCAGTGTCCGTCTTGAGCAATGAGTTTTCCGAAAATGTCAGCGATCGCTTCATTGAGCGCTCCGTGTTGACCAAAGCCGAGAAAGTTCGCAGAGTGGCTGACCACCCCGTGAGTCATCTCGTGGCCGGCAACATCGACACCGAATGTAAAGTCCTTGAGCTCGACGCCATCTCCATCTCCGTAGCCCATGACTTTCATATCTGGGCTCCAAAATGCGTTCGAGAAGTTCTTGCCAATATGAACAATGCTGACGACTTCTGCGCCGCGGCCGTCAAAGCTGTCGCGGCCGTGTTTCGTCTTAAAGTACTCAAGCACGAGTTGGGAATTCCGGCCTGCCCGTTTCGCACTGTCGTCAGCGGCTGGCAGAACAGTTCCGCGCCGAATAACAGTTGGGCAAAGAGAAGGATCGAGGTCAACGATATCGCCGTAGGAGTCTAGGGTCTGGCAGGCCGAAGTTGCGCTGAGCACGGTGACGGGTGCGAGAGTGAGGTGGCGTGTAGACTTGTGGATCAGTTCGCCGGTGTGAGCGTCGAGGACGACGTCTTCTCGGTCCATCGGTCCTTGGTTCTCGACCATCACCCAGTAGGTAAGACGAGCGGAACTTTCGTCTTCGGAAGGAAGAACTTTGAGGATAGCGCGTCCATAGACATTGCTTTTTCCAATCGTCACTCCGCGAGCGATCGCTTCTGCTTGTTCGCGACTCAGTGTCGGACGAGTATCCAAGTCGAATGCAGGAAGGCTTCCCGAGATGGATTCTCCCAATGGCGTCGTGTGATGGAACCCTTCCGCTCCGACCACTTCTAGGCCATTCAGGTATGCTTGCGTCTTGATGGTCCGGAAACCGTGATTTCGGATTTCTTTTTTCAGCTGAAGCGATGCGCCTGTTTTACCTAAGAAACCTTGAAAAGCGCTCGCCTTGGTCAAGCGGTTGAGGACTTGTTGACCCGCGGCAAGGCGGCTCAGATCCAGAGGGAGGATCTGTGGGCTGTGTGCAGAATCAGTGGGAGCTGACGCGCTTGCAGCTGCGGCTGTCAAGGTCAGCGAGAGAAGGGCTGTAGAGGCGAGAGTGGCTGCTTGAGTAGAGATGTTGAAGCGTCGCACTTTAGGTGTATCCCCCAAATCCAGATGAAAAAATGATTCGAACCAGCTTCGACTGAGGGCCCTATCCCTTAATCGTGCGGAACGCTTATGGGAGGAAAAGGGTGAATGCAAATTTTCCCTTAATCCATATCGGTATATGAGAAAATATTTAGCATTAAGGGAGAATTGGGCGAGGGTACCGCACCAAGTCTTACAGGGTTACGGGTTTTTTATGTGTAAAAATTTCATGCTTCATGTTTTGAGGAAGGGGCCCCCAAAAACCTTTGGGTAAGTGTGGGTAGGTAAATTGACAGACTTTCCGTTTGGCCACTACACTCAGGGTCTCGATTGAACGGCCTGGGGTAGGATGCCGCAGGTCGGCGCCGAGAAAGTGATAGGGTGAGGCGTGAGTTTAGTTCTCGGCCTTCCCATTCACCGGGTTTAAAGGAAAAGAGTCACGGAGGATTCCAAGATGCAGCAGAAGTCGAGAGTGAGTTTTTCCAGTTCTAGTTCAGTGGTAGCGCTCTCGGTGTCCCTGGCTGTGTTGGTTTCCGCTTGTGCGACTCCACAGTCTTCTACGCGTCCCAAGGCGGCAATGGAAGTGCAGCCCAGACCTTGGAATGTCTCTCGGGTGGGTACGGGAAATCCCTCTCAGTCGCAGCCCTCTTCAAAGGGCTCGCTCGGTTCTGGGTTTGAAAATGAAAACGGTCCTGAAATTTGGGTAAGGGGCGTCAAACTTGAAAACACACAGTTTGATTATCCGGTAACGATCAACTCTCGTGTTCTTCAGTGGGTGGATTACTTTACGGGACGCGGAAGGAAACACTTTGAGCGCTATCTTGAACGCTCCGAGTTGTTTATCCCATTTATTCAACCGATCTTGAGGGAGCATGGAGTTCCAGAGGATCTAGTGTATTTGGCCATGATCGAAAGTGGGTTTAATAACCACGCTCGATCCTTCGCTAAAGCAGTGGGACCCTGGCAGTTCATCTCTGCGACCGGCAAAAGGTATGGGCTCATGGTGAACTGGTGGGTGGACGAGAGACGTGACACCCACAAATCTACAGTTGCTGCGATCGAGTATCTGAAAGACCTCTATGAGATGTTCCAGAGTTGGGAACTCGCAGCTGCTGCATACAATGCGGGTGAGGCTAAAGTTGGACGAGCCATCAAGCGCTACGGGTCCAAAGACTTTTGGGTGCTGTCCCAGCATCGTTACTTGCGTCCCGAGACCCGCAACTACGTCCCTAAGATTATGGCGGCAGCGATCGTAGCAAAAAATCGGACGCAGTTTGGTTTCGCTCCGTCTCAAATTCCCGTTCATTCAGATGAATTGATTGCGGGAGATGGCGAAGTTGTTCAGGTCAAAAAAGAGAAAACCCCGACACGGGGAGAGCTTCAGACCTTAGCAGAAACTTCGGACGACGAGTCGCCAAGCGTGAATACTGCGGATAAAGAGCGGCTCCTTGCGATTCTGAAAAAAGATACCGAATGGAACGAATACGAGGACTATCCCGAAGTTCTCCTCGAAAACGACTCTGCTACAACGACCGAGAAAGACTCAGGGCTGAAGGCGAAGGGGTCGGCTCAGGCGCAAAAACAGCCCGCGACACAGGCTCGTCCGATTATTGTGCCGATGGTGAGTAAACAGGGGGAACTTCAGCAGTCTGAGCAGCTTGCAGAGTTTGAAGTTCAAAGCCCAGCCGACTTGCTCGAAATCGCTCGTGCTGCGGAACTTTCCTATCAGACGGTAAAGGCGCTGAACCCAGAAGTTCTTCGCTGGTGTACACCTCCGCGGATGGCAAGCTTTCGAATTAAGTTGCCTGTTTCCGTCAAAGAAAAATTTCTGACCAATTACAACAGTGAAGGATTTCAGAAGCGAGTCGACTTCCTCAGTTATCGTGCGAAAAAAGGGGACTCTCTCGCTCGAATCGCGCGTCATTTCGGGATTCGGGTCGATCCCTTGGTGGACTTGAACAGTGTCTCGCCAAAGGCCACTCTTCGTGCGGGAATGAAAGTTGAGCTTCCATTGCCACAAGACGGCGATCGAAGTTTTGCATCTCTCGAAGTCCGGGATCCACCAGAAAAAAGGAAAGCTCGCAGAGGTAAGCGCTACTCTTCGAAAAAATACTATAATGTTTCGTACAAAAAACGAGCAGCAGCTCGGAAGAGAGCTGCAGGAGGGACTTGAGGCGAACCCCGCCTTGTGCCATCAAGTTCTTCAATGAGCTTGATGGTGCAGAAATATGGTGGGACCTCTGTTGCGACTCCGGATCGGATCCGCTCTGTCGCTCTTCGTATAGCGCAGGAGTATCGCCGAGGAACTCGCTTGGTGATCGTTGTTTCCGCTATGGGGCACACGACGGATGAATTGATCGAACTTGCAGAGAGGGTTTCTCCGACTCCAGCTGATCGGGAGATGGACATGCTTCTCACTGCAGGTGAGCGGATCTCGATGTCACTGCTGAGTATGGCGCTCGCAGACTTGGGAATCAGAGCACTGTCGTTCACAGGATCTCAGGCGGGTATTTTGACTTCTCGGAGTCACAGAAGGGCTCGAATTCACTCCATCAAGGGGGATCGGATTCGCGAAGCGCTTTCTCAGAATGCAGTGGCGATCGTAGCGGGCTTTCAGGGTGTGAGTGATCAAAAAGAGATTACGACTTTGGGGCGGGGGGGCTCTGACACTACGGCAGTTGCTTTGGCCGCGGTTCTTGGAGCGGATGAATGCCAAATTTACACGGATGTCGATGGCGTTTACTCCGCAGATCCCCGACTGGTGCCTTCCGCGCGATTTTGGAAGCGGATCCCTCATGAGTGCATGGTGGAGCTTGCGACTCGGGGGGCCGGAGTGCTGCATCCGAGAAGTGTGGAACTTGCCAAGCAATTCGGAGTGAAATTGGTCGTTAAGAATAGCTTACGTCCCTTGCCTGTAACTGGAGAAGAGCAAGAATCATCAGGAGGTACCGAAATCGTGTCGCTCATGAAAGATCAGTCCCGTGGTATGGAAGAGTTTAGGGTGGTGGGTGTCACGGCAGATATGGGTAAGGCTCGTGTTTGGCTAAAGGGAGACTGGAGTCGGTTCTCTCAAGAGCTGATTGCGACCTCCAAGTCGAGGCACCTCGCAATGGTGAGCGCAGTCTTTGGTGCTGACGGGATCGAGTTTTTCTCAGAACGAGACGCGCTTTCGGAGTGGCAGCAGCTCCTTCAGACGCTCCTCTCAGCGGGGAAAGTGTTGGAGGCAGGAGTCGATCCTGAAGTTGTGCCGCTGTCTGTTGTAGGTGAGCGTTTCACTCAAGATGCGAGTGCGTTGGCGGAAGTTTTGGATGTCCTTTCTCGAAGTGGGGTTACTCCCTATTCTGGGGCGGTTTCCTCCTTGGCTCTGACCGTAGGCGTCTCAAAAAATTCTGTTCAAGCCGCAGTGGGAGCGCTTCATACGCATTTTTTTGGACAATAAATCGGCCTTGAGGGTTGCTTCCCGTTCGCTTTTTCGACAACCTGTCCTCGACTAACCCCAATTTTCAGGAGCTTCTTCTCGATGTCGCAGTCTCATGCTCGGAAAAAAAACTCGCGTAGTACCCCTTCGGCTGGTGCAGTTCGAAACGAAAAAGGACCCTACACTCACGTTGTAGTAGGTGACGGGAGTGTCGCACTCTGGTCTCTCGCAGCGATCTTGGCTGATCGGACCTCCGGTGAAAACCAGGAGACGGAGTCGGTCCTTTGGCTCAAAGGGGCAGGCGCGCAAGTATTCCCCCCGGTCGCATTCATGGAGACGGACTCGACTGGGCTACGCTTAGTTCGTGCAGTCGCACAAAAATTGGGCTGGACCGATCTGGAAATCGAAGAGGGGCAATTTATCCGAGAATTTCGGAACAAGGCCTTTCGCGAGCCCACGTGGTACCGTTCCAAAGCAGCATCGACGGAACAGCAACTCGCCGATCGGAATGACTCTCTCTGGGGTCCAGAACAGAGCTTCGCTCCCTTGCGCCAGATTCGGGTTTCTCCCGATCTGGGGACACTTGAAGGCCGAATCCGGCAGTTTCTCGCCGGCCATTTAAACTGCGTGTCCTTAGTGAATACACCGCTCCAGGCGGTTGAGACGGTAGACGGAGGTGGACTGCAACTCCGCCTTGGGAACGGTCGAATCGTGATGGCTCAGCACTTGGTTTTTGCAGATCGCTGGTCTGCATTGAGTGAAGTAGAGGGCCTCCCAAAGCCGATGACTTTCATGAGAGGCCGAGATCCGCACTGTCTCTTGCAAGCGGTTTTCACTCATGAGCAACCCTCCATCCCTGTGGAAAACGTGCCATTCGAGGGTCAGGCCCAGAGTTGGGAAACAACTGGCCGCACTCTTTTGAGTCCGGCCAAGAAAATGAGCTCTCTCGCGGAGAGGCCCACGGGACTCTGTTTTTTCACTGCGGCCAACAAAGATTCAGGAGAAACCGTCGAGCGCCAAGTTTGGGGCTATTTTATGGACGGGGGTCGTCAGAGTGTTTGGTCGATCGCGATGGAGCGTGAAGAAGCGGAAGATAACCATCACGTTGCTAAAAAGCTTCGTAGAATTCATCAAGCCATTGAGAAGCTTTTTTCTGCTTCGGAAGCTGACGATGCGGATAGCTCCGAGGCGAAAACGACCAAACAGTCTCAGCTCCCCATCTTGGATGAGCGAGTGAGCTTCGAAGAGTCTCGGATTTTTTCTTCGGGTACTCCGCTGCACGAACCTCTCAAAATTCCACAGGTAAAAGGACTTTGGATCACCACGGATGGATATGGTGTGGGGAAATCACTCGCTCAAGTGGAAGGGCTCTGCGACGCGCTTGGCGTGAGTCTCAATTCGATCGAGATGGGTGATCCGGATTCCCAAACCGAAGCCGTGGACCTCACGGACCAGTCCCTCGTTACGGAGGACGTCGCTGCAGGCTCCGAGAGTTCTGCCGGTTGTCACGAAGTCGTCGACGAGCAAGATTCGGCTGGATCTCAACTGTCGTAATTCTAACCCAGGATGAAAAGTGAGAGGTGTTTCCCATCTCTCTTCATGCTTGAGCATTCCTCTGGCTTTCGTTCGAGCTCGACTCGAAAACCGCAGAGAGCTAAAGATTGACTGATTTTCGGTCTCTAAGGCCGAAAATCGTACAGTTTTTCCCGTAATTCGACCCAGCCATTGAGCGACCCGATCTGCCGAGCCGCCGGAGCGAAATTCCTTTTTTCGTTTCTGTGACTGAGGAACAGGAACGATGACGTCAAAGCTCGGTAGAGCCCCGAGAGCGGGGATCGAACCGGGTAGAAGTTGGTTATCGAGACGAGTGGTACCGATTTTTTTCCAGATTTTAAGGATTTCGTGGGTTCCTCCCTGCGAACTGTAAACCCCGGTAAGTGAGCTGAGATGAAATGCTTTTTTCGATACACTCAGAATCTCACAGCGAAGCAGTTCAGGGGAATCGGCACTCCGATTTGTCGAATGAGGCGCCCAACAAGAAGGACAGAGCGGAGGACAGCGAATTAAGCCCTCCACGCATCG
>JACCDO011106606.1_pt1 | contig 12046 bp, 13 predicted proteins | sample 7446101 | NCBI WGS metagenome assembly JACCDO01 (sample SAMN15323440, study PRJNA562643) | freshwater metagenome | isolation source: river surface water | place: USA:Blue River Watershed | collected 2017-08-16 | reverse complement strand
ATTTACAAAATGCTACAGAATATTTAGATGAATTTGAACCAGATTTAAATTCAACAGAATGGCAGGGAGGTAAATTAAAGGGTACTATTTTTAAAAGAAAAGATGCTGAAAAATATACAGTAACATTAAATAAACAAACAAAAGTAGTATCAAGTTTGGATGAAGCTAAAAAAGAATTATATAAAATGAATAAGAAAGAAGACAGTATAAAAAATATGTATAAAATTATAACACATAAAGATAAAAGATATGTAATAATGCAATTATCAAATAATTATGTGTCATTATTTGATTATGATAAATTAAATTTATTAAGAAAACTAAATTTATCAGTTACAAAATCATCAGAATTATCAAATTCAAATGCAAAATATTATTGTATGGCATGTCTTGATAATAGAATTTCAAAAATACATAATATTATAACTAATTTTGATATGTGTGATCATATTAATAGATATCCTCTTGATAATAGAGTTGAAAATATATCAACAACAACTTATAGTGATAATAATAGAAATAAATCATGTATATCTTATAAAAAAATACATAACATTAATAATAAATATTATGCAAAAATTAAATATCTTGATAAAGAAATACAAATGTTTACATATAAATATGATGAAAAAACTTTTGATACAAATGAAGAAGCAATAGAATGGATAAATAAAAGATGTTTAGAAATTAATAATATTCATATTGATATAATTGAACTAGATAAAGATTTCATTAATCTTAAAAATGATTATGAAACTATCATGAAATTATATGCTGATAATTTTAAATGGTGTGACTGTGATGATACCAAACTAAAACAAGTCAATTAATAAACAAATCAAGTCAATTAATAAACAAGTAAACTAATAATCAAGTCAATTAATAAATAAATGTTTATTTCTTTTCTTTATCTTTTAATTCTTTTTGTAATTTATAAATTTCATTTAATTTAATTTTATCCTTATCATTATCATCTGAAAAGTCGTCAAAATCATTTTCGATATGAGGTCCGATAACATTGTCAATAAATTTTTGATTTAATTTATTATATGTTACTAAATTTCTGATATTAACAATATCTATAATTTTTCGAATTTGTCCTTCTGTTAATAGTTGATTTTTTACAAGATAATCAACTGAATTTAAGAGTTCTTCCCAATTGGTTACAATGTTTGACATTCTCTATAGTTAATTTAGTTATATTAATTACTAAGTTAAATTACTATAGTAAAATTATTTGTTTTCATTTTTTTATTTAACATAATGAATTATGTTAAATAAAAAAATTGATTTATATATAACTATTTAACTAAATTATATTAAGATTAGATATTAAAATATATAAAATGGAACATCAACCTATAATGAATATCGGCATGATTGGTCATGTCTCTGATGGTAAATCAACAATTACCAAATCTCTTACTGGGAAAGCTACTCAACAATATGCTAAAGAACGAGAGAGTAATATTACAATTCGTATTGGATATGCAAATGCAAAGATTTTAAAATGTACTTCATGTAAAGTCCCTGAATGTTATTATTCAACTCCGTCTGAAAATTATGATAATGTTTGCCCTCGTTGTAATTCACCTGCAGAACTTATGAATCATGTAAGTTTTGTAGATTGTCCAGGACATAATATGCTTTTAGCAACTATGTTAAACGGTACATCAGTTATGAATTATACTATTTTAGTCGAATCAGTATCTAATCCAAATATTCCTGCTCCACAAACTCTGGAACATTTCAATTGTATTAAAAATATTGGTATCAAAAATATTGCTACTGTTCTTAATAAAATAGATCTTGTAAACAAAGAAAAATGTAGCGATTTGTGTGATAAAGTGCAAGACTTTTTAAATTCAAATAAATGTGATTCACCTGTTATTCCAATGTCAGCAACTCATGGAGTTAATATTGATGTACTTTGTATGCTCTTAGCACATCTACCAAAACCACAAACAAATACAGATATTTTAAAGATGCCAATTATTCGTTCTTTTAATATTAATAAACCTGGAACATCGATAGAAGATCTTCAAGGTGGTGTTATTGGAGGTAGTATTATCTCTGGTGTTGTAAAAACTAATGATGAATTATTTCTTGTACCTGGAATGATTACAAAGAATGAAGAAACAAATACTTTTTATTACAATCCACTTGCATGTAAGATAGAAAGTATTAATTCAGAAAAAAATAACTTAACACAAGCAGGACCAGGAGGTTTAATTGGAATTAAACTTGATATAGATCCTGGACTAACAGTAGATGATAAACTTACTGGAAATATTCTTGTAAATAAAATTACAGGTGTTGTAACAAACACATTTGAAGCTATTTTAAAATCAAAATTCGTTTTTGAATCAGATAAACAATATATTTTTAATATAAATTCAAATAATATTAACGGTCGTATTTCCTCAAAAATTAAAAATAATAATATTATTAAAATCAAATTAGAAAATTATCAATATATTGATCATGATGATATTATTACCATATCTATTTCACATAATGGATCTGTAAATCTTATGGGATACTGTATTTTTAGTAAGGATTTACATTATAATCAAATTAATCAATCAGAAAATCATTAAATATTATTAAATATTATTGAAGATTTTTTAATACTTTTTTTATCTAATCTAATATAATAATGAATATATATTCTATTTCTAAGAAAGGTAGACGAGAACAAAATGAAGATGCAGAAACTATTTATGTAAATTGTAATAATGGTGATCAAAATTGTGCAAGAGTTAATTTATATGGTGTATATGATGGACACGGTGGTAAATTTGTTTCACGATTTTTATCACAAAACTTACCAAGATATTTTACAGATAAAAATACAAAATATCCATTAAGTGGTCGATATGTTAGAAATACATTCAAAGAATTACAAACAAAATTAGAAAAAGAGCATGATGAACATGCTGAATATTGTGGTTCTACATGTTTATTAACTGTTGATTACATATATGAAAAAAGAAGATTTATTGATGTTATAAATTTAGGTGATAGTAGATGTGTAATTAGTAGACATAATAAAGCGAATGTAATTACAAAAGATCATAAACCACATTGGCCTGATGAAAAAGAAAGAATTAAAAAAATGGGTGGAGAAATTTATTTTGATGGAATGGATTGGAGAATAGGTGATTTATCTGTAAGTAGAGCATTTGGCGATATAGATAATAAACCATATATATCATCGGTTCCAGATATATTTAGATATAAATTAAATAAACACGATCAATTTATGATTATTGCTTGTGATGGATTATGGGATGTTATGGATAGTCAAGATGCAGTTAATTATGTTATTAGTCAATCATATGATATGGAACATAATAGAATAAATAAAAAAATAAATATTGCAAAAATGTTAGCAGATACAGCTATACAAAAAGGTAGTACAGATAATGTTACTGTTATTATTGTATTTTTTTAAAAAAGATGAAAATATAAATATACTAATGTCTATATATCTATTTTTAATATATTAAACCTCTAAAATGTCTACCATTTCTCATATTTCTCCTATTGAAATTTCCTCATATTTTGAGAAGAATTCTGTACTTTTTGTACAGATTATAAAAAATTTCGATTTATCCAAACTGAATAATCCTGTTATTATTCATTTCTTATCTTATATTGCAAAGTGTACAGACACAAAATATAATATCGCCTATGGTGGCGAGCCTGTAAGTTATGATAAGAATACTTGGCGCGATGATTTTACAGATGATTTTTGGATGGCATTGTTTCTCTTTTATAATTATCCTACTAATACTCATCGATACATTAGTAGTATATTTGATTATTCAAAAGAATTAATTCATCTTGGATGGTTTTTTGGTAGACTTGCAATTATATCACCTAATGAGATAAAACCTTTTGTAGAATCAAAGGCTGTGTTTTCTGTTAAATATGGTGATGAATCATGGTGCAATACAACAATTCGTGATCGTCGTAATCAAATGTTGCCTTTTAATTTGATTGGTTCTGAACAACAGAAAGATAATATACCTTTTGTATCATTTAATATGGCATTTATGGACAATATTTTTGATTATGATACAATACGCCAGATTTTTGTCGATAGTTTTCCTATTTCTGAAGAGCTTTTTAAACAGTTTATGTTATAAATTTTTTTATTTAATAATTTATTCGTATAAATAAAATTATTCATCATCTGATAATTCCATTATAACAAGCTTACTTTCAATTTCATTTAATAGAGTTGGAATTTTTAATGTTTTTTCTTGTTCAATTGGTTCCCATTTTGAGTTATCATTATTAAATTTACATTTCATCAAACAATGATTTTTATTTTCAAATAGTTTTTTTATCATATGCGACATAGTAATACCTCGGATATGTGCAATACCGCAAGATACTTTTTTAAGAACTGTTTTCTTATTTTGAATTTCTTTTTCTACACAATATAATTTATATACATCTGGATTATCTGTTTGTTTCATATCTAATACAGCAAATACATCATCATCTGTTTCATTTATATATTTAGTTTTTTTATCATCATCTTTATATTGTTTTTCTTCAGATTTACTTTCGGATTTATTTTCAGGTTTATTTTCAGATTTAGATTCTTCTTTATTATCATTTTGATTATGTTTTTGAATTTGTTTAAAATTGTTATTTGAATTATTATTTGTATTATTATTTGTTGTGATTGGTTTAAAATCCATCATATTAAAAATTAATTTTGTTTCAGATATTTCTGGATAAAAACATATACCACGATATTTTCGATTTTTAATTTTTGGTAAAACTTCATCTACAAAATAATCAAATTTATTTAATTCAAAAAGTTTATTTACTTCTAATTCAAGATTATTTGTTTGTAAATCTTTATCATAATTATTACGTAAATATTCTACAACTGATAAAAGTTTAAAATTAATTTTATCTTTAGTTACATCTTTACCACAAAATTTATAAACATCTGAAATAATATAAACGTCATCCATATTATGTCTTTTGATAAGAATTCCTTCAAAAATTGTACCATTATAAATAAGATCGTCTAAACCAATATTTACTAAATTTAGTTTAACTTTGGAAAAATCAACTTTGGAGAAATTATAACTAAGAGTTTGACGATCAACCGTAAAAGAATAAAATTTATCTAAAACTTTGGTAAAAACTAATAAACAATTGGTGCCGCAAAAATTAGTTGAAACAAAATATTTATTTTTTAGAATTTTTTGTAAATCACCTTCATAATTAAGCATATCGTATCGAAACTTTGATAAATCTGTTTCTGCATAAATACGTCCTACTAGTTGTTTTGTAAGTTTTTCATCTAGTGTAACATTATTGCTTCGGGAATTATACATTAATATACTTAATATTAATATATATTCTATTCCATAAATCTATTTAAATTCAATATTTTATTATTTTAAAATGGCATGTATGTTTCATTATCAACATCAGAGCCCATTATTTGGCCAAAAAAAAATCCACCATTATTTACAGAATCATTTTCATATGTAAATTGGTTTGATACAACTCGATCATTACGTTTTTCATTATGTTGCATACCAACAATATCTATGTTTGATGGTTTGTAATTTGTTGCACTAATTCTATCGTATACATCAGATACTGCAAGACCTGCAGAATTCTTCTTGGCAATATTTTCGAGATTCATTTGATCAACAGGATCCATATGATGAGATGTTTGATCTGTGTACATTCTAAAATCTAAGAATGAACTACGATAGGCATTAATTTCTTCATCAGTTGAAATAGTTGGAATTGGTTTATTAAATCTAGAATAGTCTTTATATTCTTTAATAAACTTATCTACTTCTTCAAATTCTGTTTTTTGTGTACCTGAAATAATAGTATTAAGTTTATCATAACCTGTTTCATTTACAGTTGGTGCTGGTGCTGTTGGTGCTTCTACTGGGATTGGTGCTGGTGCTACTGGTGCTACAGATGCAGGTGCTGCAGGTGCTACAGGTGCAGGTGCTGCTGGTGCTACAGGTGCTTCTACAGGTGCAGGTGCTACAGGTGCTTCTACAGGTGCTGGCATTGATACAGTTGGTTGTGTAAAATTATTTAATTCTGGAGATGTTTGAACCGATGTAATATTATCCATACGCTCTTTTTTAAAAAGCATATATAAAATAACAATAATTAAAACAACAATAATTACCTTTTCAAGTGTTTTACCCATTTAATATATTTAGTTAAGATATTTTTTTATATTTTTAATAATATTTATATATTAAATATTATTAAAATATATGAAAATAAATAATATTTTATGAAAATATCATAGAAGATGCTTCATCTACCTTTGATTTATTTTGTGTTGTGGAAAAATCTAACATTTGATTTTCCATTTCTATAAAATCATTATCATAACCATATGGATGATCCATTTTTATTGTTTTTTGATTTTTAAATTTATTTTTTGTTCCCCCATATTGAATTCTATCATCAACTTGTTTTTCTTTATCTGGTGTATATAACATATCATAAATACTATCATCATTTAAAATTTCTTCTACTTCATTCTTTTGAATTATATTATTAATAACATGGTCTAATTCATGATGATTATCAGTTTCATGTAATTCGAGTTTAGTTTGAGTTTTATCATTAATTGATTTTGATGGATCAAATTTTTCTTTTGAATGATTTGTTTGTTTTTTTGTCATATATCTGTAAATTATAAAACTTAAAAACGCAACTAAAATAATAATTGGAATTAAATTTGGTTTTATATATTTTTTATAAATACCCCCACAAGATCCAGCAAGAGTTTTCATTTTTTTACCAGTATCGCTTACAACCACTGCTTCATTAAGATCATTAATAGATTTAGTACTAATTAAATCAGGATTTGTATTTGAAAAGAAATCACTTCTTATGCTCATTGTAATATTAATATAATATTATATAATTTATTATTTTTTTATAAAACAACATAAAAAAATATAATTATTTTTGTGTTTGTATTTGGTTTAATAATATATCAATTTAAAATATAATATATCAAATATGAATGATAAAATATTTGTTTCAAATTATGAATTAATAAATAAAATAGGTTCTGGATCATTTGGGGAAGTATATTTAGTAGAAAATAAAGCTGATAAAAAAAAATATGCCGCAAAAATAGAAGAAACCCATAATAAAAATAGATTAAAAAGCGAATATAATATTTATAAAAAAATAAATAAAGATAATCAAATTATTGGAATACCTAAAATTTATAACTTTATACAAACAAATGATTATAATATAATGGTTATGGAATTATTAGGTCCTTGTTTAGAGAATATTTTTGAACAACAAGAAAAAAAATTTACATTAAATACTTTATTTAAAATCGGTTTAGATATGTTTAATCTAATTGAACAATTTCATAAACGAGGATTTATTCATAGAGATATAAAACCTGGAAATTTTATTTTTAATTATACTAAACCATATACTAAATTACATATTATGGACTTTGGTTTGTCAAAACCATATATTATTAATGGAGAACATATCGAAGCTAAATTTGATAGATCATTAATTGGTACTGCTAGATATTGTAGTCAAAATATTCATTGGGGTTTTGAACCATCTAGAAGAGATGATCTAGAATCAATTTGTTATATTTTAATATACTTTTTTAAAGGATGTTTACCTTGGCAAGGATTAAAAAAAGATAAGAATAAAACACAAGTTCAAAAAATAGGTGATAAAAAAAATATTGTTCCAACAGAAATTTTATGTAAAGATATGCCAGAATGTTTTCGTAAAATATTAGATTATGTTAAAACATTAAAATTTGAAGAAAAACCAGATTATATTGGTATTATAAGTTTATTAAATAAAGATATACAAAAATTAAATATAACTCCTAAATATGAGTTTTAAAATATATTAGTTTATCATATTTAAATAAAATCTGTTTGACAATCTAATAATATAATATATTTTCCTCCTGTATAAAGTTCATCGGTATAATGTATACAATTTTTTGGAAATAGTACACCATAGCATTTACGTGGTTCTGGTGTAACATAATAATGTTTTTTTATTTCTTCTATTGGAATTTTTACTGTAATTTTACCTCCATCAAATTCATCTGATAAATATATTAAAAGAGTATTATTATAATTTTCTTTTATAACAACATCTTTGTGTGGTTTTATAATACCAAAATCAGAATAATACATTCTAATATTGTTTAAATCGATGTCAAAATTATTAAAATTATTAGACATAGTAATTTTAATCTCATTTATAAGTTTATTACATAAATCTTCTGGAATATTTCTCATTTGTTTTCTTTGTGGAAATAAATTACTACCACTCATTGAATATATATCATCTTTGTATTGATTAAAATAATTTAATAATTCATCTGATAAATCATTTGATATGATTTGTTTGTATAAGATATTATTAGGTGGATTTTGAGCTGTCATATTATTATATTTATAGGTTAAAGATAATTATATTATAAATTATAAATAAACAATATTTTTTTCATTTTTTTAAAGAAATTTTTAAAAAAAGTTTTTAAAAATCTTCTGTAGTTTCAAATAAATTTATCAACTCTATAAGATTTTCAATAATAAAATACCTGAAGATTTTATTATTAGAAATCTTCTGTCATTTCAAAATTCCATCCTTCATTTTCTTCATTATGTGCTCCTTGATAAGCATCTACACGAGTTTCAAAAAAGTTATCTTTTGAATTAATTCCGATAAGTTCCATGAATGGAAATGGATTCTTAGCAAGAAAAAGTTTTTCATAACCAAACATAACAAGTAATCGATCTGCTACATAACGAATATATTGTTTCATCATATCTGTATTCATTCCAATCATCGCTACTTGAATACCATCATAATGAAATTGGTCAACTAATTCTACTGCTTCTGTAATCATAGCGTTTACATCACTAATGGGGATACGTTCTTGAATAAAAGAGTAAAGAGCTGCATCTGAATTAGTATGCATACCCTCATCACGTGAAATAAGTTTATTTGATTTAATTAAACCTTGCATAAAAAGTTTATTTTTTCCCTTCATAAGTTTAAGCCAAAAGATTGATGCAAATGCTCCACTAAAAAATACTCCTTCAACAATACCAGCTGCAAAAATTGCGTAAGAGATATGACTTTTATTATAGATCCAGCGAAAAGCCCAATCTTTCATATTCTTAATAGATTGAATATTTTGAATTGCATTGAAAAGATATGTTCGTTCAGCAGAATTTTCAACAATATTGTTTAACATATTTGAATATACTTCTCCGTGAATATTTTCCATCATATATTGAAATCCAAGCATAACACGCGCTTCTGCTACTTTGATTTCATTCATAAAACGTTCACCAATATTAAAATTAACAATACCATCGCTTGCTGCAAAGAATGCTAGAATCATTTTAATAAATTGTTGTTCTGGTTCATCTAGTGTAAGATAATCTTTTTTGTCATTACTGAAATCGACTTCTTCTGCCTTCCAGAATGAATCTTCTTGTTTTTTATATAAGTCCCAAAGCACTTGAAAGGTAGGTTCAATTGGGAGAGTTGTTAACCGAAAGTATTTATCATCACATAGTGGTTCGATAGACATTATAAGTAATATTTATATTATAAAATAATTTTTATATATTTTTAAAATATCAATTTTTATCCTACACATTGGTGAAATCCATCGGTACAACAACTATAATCTGGACATTTTCCATTTGTATTATTAAATGGATCACATTTTTTAGATTCTGTTGTTTGTTGTGATGCTGGTGATGCTTCTGGCGATTCTGTTGGTGATGCTGCTGGCGATGCTGTTGGTGATGCTGCTGGCGATTCTGTTGGTGATGATTGTGTTATATTATCTTGTGTTTGTGATTGTGCCTGTGATTTACTTCCTAGTAATAATCCAATAAGACTAACAGAACTACTACATACTACACAGACTATTACAATTATTATAATTAATATAAAATTATTTTTACCCCTTTTATTATTACTAATCATTAATATAAAATATAAAATATAAAAAAATATTATAAATTAATTACTTATATTATAAATGGGAAATTATGCTTCATCTGCTTTAATAACAACAGATAATAAAACAATACAATTAGGTCATGCGAAAGATGCAAAAGATCAAAAAGTTTGGGGACAATGTGATGGTCAAAATATAAATACTTGTAATTATAAACAAAGTGATTTAACACAATTATTATCATCTTCTGGTTCTTCAACTAATAAAATTAAACAAGTTGTAGCCGGTGCAGGAACATTAGTTTATATTTATGATCAAGATAACTATTCTGGAAATAAATATATTGTATATCCAAATACAACTATTATAGTTCCACCATGTTTTACTATTAATTCTGTAAAACATAAAGTTTTTACAAGTAATAATAAAATAAATAATGAAATAAATCCTGCATTGATAAGTATAGAACAATTCAATTCTGTAAATAGTTGTAGTAGTACATTTATTGTAAAAAGACATATAAATAATAATTATGTAATATTCGTTGTAATTATAATTATTATACTAATGTATATATATCGTAAAAAACTATTTTCACAAAATAAATAAACAAACAAATTAATTAATTAATTTTCATATATTTTTTAAGACTGATATTTCTTGCGCCCGTACTCACAACCCCAGCAAGTGCAATTCAGCAGAGCTGCACAATAGGCCGGTAGCTTTCCAGCGTGATGATCCCAGAAAAGGTGGTGTGGCACTTCATCTTCTGTTCCATCACAGATGAATGGGTCAAAAGAGATTGGATCATTTGGAGAATCATCGTCATCCTGAAGAACTGCATCTTGCTTTGATTGCCGTGAAATGCGAGACTTTGACACACCACGTTTCTTCAAGTTTGACATTTCTTTCCGAGACATCTTGTCGGGGCCAAAATGGTTCTCCTCTTCTTCTTCGGAAGAGGAACTGGAAAAATCATCATCTTCGACGGGGCTTGTTTGGAGCTTCTTCGGCTCCGGTTCATCATTTTGACGAGCTTGACGCGACTTGCGCGATTGGTACAAAGGCCGAGATTCGGATGATTGGCGCTGAGTCTTGCCAACGCGGCGGGAAAAAGAGGTGGAGCGGTTGCACTGCATGTTGAATTGATATTTTATATTCTTAATAGGTATAGTCAGACAATTTAATATTTCAAATTTTTTTATATATTTTCCCATATAAAACCATAACATACAGTTTTGTTTGTTATTGCATCCAGTATTGTTTTACTACAGAAACCATATTTGATATAAATATCATTTAAATTATTAAATATTACAACTTCTTTTGTATTTGGATTAATTTGTTTTACTTGTTTGCAATTTTTTGATATATTTTTATTTATAGGTTTATTATATGTTTCCAATAAATTTTGCGGACAATTATGATATTCAATATAATAATTATCATTATGTAATTTGTTGTTTGATATGATATCATTTAAAGTAGCTTTTGCCATTTTTAAAGTTTTTAATATTTCGTGTTTTGTTGCATATGAATCTAATATTTCTGTTTTTGTATTATTTAATTTAAGTATAGTACTAATTATTGAAGGTTTTGTTTTTAATGGTATTGTCGGTGAAACATTTGATACATTTTCATCATCATCTTCATTAATAAAATTCCATCTAAAACCCTTATATATAGTATTATTTTTTATTGCTGATTGAATTCCAGTTTTTTGACAAGTTAAATTTTCAGGACTACGTAATAAATATACCATACTTTTATATACTTTTATTACCTTTTGTAAATTATCGGGATCTATTTTTTGAATTTTACGTCCTTTTGGTTGTCTGCCCTTAATTTTAAAATTATTTATTTTATTTTCTATTTCTGCATCATTATTTTTAATATTTTCTAATTGTTGTTCAATCAATTGCTGTTCAGCTACCTTTATATTATTAGAATTAGTAGTATTATTTATAAAATGTTGATTGTTTTTTATATTGTCAAACAATGATGGTAATTTATCTTGTAATATATCTGTAATTGTAT
>JACCDO010668372.1_pt1 | contig 12046 bp, 10 predicted proteins | sample 7446101 | NCBI WGS metagenome assembly JACCDO01 (sample SAMN15323440, study PRJNA562643) | freshwater metagenome | isolation source: river surface water | place: USA:Blue River Watershed | collected 2017-08-16 | reverse complement strand
TCAAAATAATATATAACTATTATAATAATGAGTTCAACAATAAAAAAACCTATATTCAATCCTTATTATAATCCTGCTTTATCAAGTACTCCGAGTAATTGTGCATATAATTCATTAAATCCTACATTACTTTATAGAATTAATCTAAAAAAGGCCCATGAACATCAAATAAAAGTAACTCAAAGAATACAGTATGGACCTCTTCCAAAAAGATATCCTCCAACTTATTATGAAACAGGTTATAATCATATTTTTAATGACCCTGATGTGACAATAACATATGTTTAGGTAAAATAAGTTCTATTAAATTTATTATAAATTTATAAATTTAAAGATTTTTGAAAGATTAAATATAATTATACTTAAATACAAAAATCTAAAAAACAAAATCTAAAAATGAATAACACAACAACAAGTACAACAACAAACAGTTCAGTTGAAACAACTTATCAAAAAATAAGTAGATATTACATAAACAATCTAAAAGATGAGTTTTGTGTAATAATATCGCTAATGGCTATAACAGTTTGTACATTCGGACTTGAAGACAGATATATTCAAAAGGTGAAGATTGGTTTATATATCTATGCTTTTATAGATGCATTTTTTTCAACAAAAGATTTAATATTTCACCATATTCTCATTATTACAACTTGTTCTTTTTACGATATCTTTTTCCCAATCAATTCAAATAACATTATTATTGCACAATTTGAAAAAGATGCAGTAAAATCTATGTTCAGTACAGAACAAAGTTCAATATTCTTGTGTGGTATAAACTTTTTGAAAAGATGGAATATGCAAAATACTATTTATATGCAGATTTGCATGTATGTGTTTTTAGGTCTATTCGTGAAAACAAGAATTGTCGATTTCTTTTTTAACATGTGGAATCATCCAAATCAATTAACAATTATTTCTAATACATGTTCAAATCCAAATAGTATTTACACAATTGGATGCTTATCATGGTATTATTTATCAATCATTTCTCTAATGTCATTAAACATTTATTGGTTTATGTTATTATTAAAAAAACTGTCTAAACAATTGATTTCATTATATAATAATAATCCTAAAATACAAATTTATATAATGGTTGCAAAAATATTATTTTACACGAGTATTTTTATCAATATTTCTCCAAAATCATTATTTTTAGTACCATTTGTAGCATTTACTGCATCTGACTTCCACCCACAAATATATAACAACTTTATTGAAAATTTCAGACCATTGCTTTTTCATATTTCTATTTTAAATACAATTATTGAGTCATCAGAGGTCCATTCTTCATTCCTAACTGAATATATAAAAAATACTTTTTGTGACATACTTATGCTTTCAGTAACAGGAGTAATTGTAGGAGATTATTTAAAATTAATTCCAAGTAAATCAGTTTCAGCAATTATTTTTTTGGTAGTATATGGGTCTATTTATTTTGTTCCAATTTACTTTTTGCCAGATTTTTTTTGGATGACTTATTATTATTTTGGTATTTTCTACACAATTTATTTTATTATTCAACCCATTCAGAAGAAAGAGAATGAAACCTTGTTTTTGAATATTTTGTGTTGCTGGCAAATATTTTATCTACAATCTAAATATAGTAGTATTAAGAATGAGTAAAAACAATGGAAATTTTATAAAAGATACTTTTTATGCATCAAATTATATACCTATTGATAAAAATCCTGCACACTGGAACTATGATGTTATTCAATATTACAACCAATATTTTGCATCACCGCAAGTTACACAAAATCGCCGTATTCAAAGAAATTATCAAATGTATCAACAAAATTTAAAGGAATCCAATCGAAATGTTTTTCAAAATCCAAACAAACAATTTCGTTTTTATTACAGAACGTTTCAACCTCTTATGTTTGTATATGAACCAAGATTTCAACCAAACCTACAAAAAATGACTATTTATAAAAAGATTGACACATGTTGGTGTCTTCAAAGAGAATTGGAGTACAATAAAAACGATGTAAATTCTTGCAAACTAGTAAGAGAGGCAGTAGCAGAGTATATCAGTAAGCCTTAGATAACATAATAATCCCAAATAACAACCTAACAACCTAACCCTAAAACAAATCTTTTATTGTTGCTACAGAGGTGTTTTTTTCTTCTAAAAATATGTTTGCAGACCTCAAATAAACAGGGAAAGCAAATTTTTTCTTTTCATTATGAGAAGTCATAAAGTAATAACCTGCTTTAGGAGTTCCGATAATTGGATGTTCAACAATTTTTAAATCAATATTTTTTATATCTAAACTAATATCTTTTTTTGCAGGAGAAAAGATAAATTCAATCATCATTTTTCCACTTTCATTGAAATACATATAATCAGAACAGAAAGTAAATGGATAAAGTTCTTCATCTTTTTTATTACTCTGGACGCCATTACCATTCATAGAAAAAGTTTCAAACACAGCAGACTCATAATCACCAGTTTTCATTTTATATAAAATAATAATTACATCTGTTACATCAGAAAACAAACAATTCATATTAAAACGATAATATTTATTTTTTTCATACATAAAATATTGTTGAAAGATGTATTCTTTATTAGCATTTGGAGGTTCTTCCCACGTTTTAATGTTTTTTTCAAGTACATAACGTTCATTCTCTTGTAAAGAATATTCAGGTTTAGAACAGTTAGTATTGTTGTTTACATCTTTTTTTATTACTTTTCCAACATCTTTACTAGTCTTGGATTCATCTTTGCTAGTCTTGGATTCATCTTTGCTAGTCTTGGATTCATCTTTGCTAGTCTTGGATTCCTCTTTTTTTGGTTCCGATATCTGCTCTAAACTTTTTTCTTTCTTTTCTGGACTTCTATCATTAACAGTCTTATTTTCTTGTTTTTTATTAAAAAACTGGTTAAACAAATCAGTTGGTTTAGGAATTTTAATACCTTTTTGAAACTGTTCTAAAACTTTAATATAATCGTTTGTTTGGTCTTTTAATTGGACTCTTTCATTTTCAAATATGTTTTCAACTACTTCTTTTTTTGAACTATTTCCTTTAAATTTTTTTCTTGCTAAATACATTAAAAATACAATAACTGAAAAATATATTTTTTTATGTTTAAATGAATGTTTAATTAAATACTTTGATTGTTGAAGAAGTCCAACCATAACTTTCATAACATTCCATTTTTGGGAAATTGATTTAATAACCGATTTGCTAGATAAATTAGAATAGTCATTAAAATCAACGTTGGAAGAATCTTGTTTTACACTCTCCATCTTGAAAATTAAACATAAATTCCTTTTTTATTTTACACGAATAAAAAATCTATAAAAATCTAAAAAACATAAAAAATCTTAAAACAATCTTGAAACAATCTTAAAACAATATTAAAACAATAAATCTAACCAGACCACCAATAGAACATTATTTTGTTGGTCTCAGAGTCACTTTTTTAGCAAGTTCAGCCTCAAAAAGTATTCTTGGTTGGGGTTCGTACTGAATCGCTTTCTCAATATCTCTTACTCCTCTTACAAGTTTGAATAATCCTGGTACAATTTCAACAGAAGAGGATTGGTCAGAACCCCAATCTTCATGACTTAAACAGATATGACGTTCAATTCCATCAATTCCCATACCAACTGCTGCAAAGGTTGTTACTAAACCGTATTCATGACCAGACCAATAAATCTTTTTGCTAGGATATTTTGTTTTGAGCCAAAGAATATATTGAAGATTTAAATCTTCATACTTTGCAGGATAACAACTATTTGTATGCATGATTATATCTGGATTACATACTTTTACACATTTTTCAATCTCTTCTTCTGTACTCATCCCAGTACTAATCATCAATAACTCAAATTTTTCGCGAGCATACTTGCAAAGTTCTAAATCAGTTATTAAAGCACTCGGAATTTTACCAACATTTGTAAACCTAGCCATAAAATCAACAGAAGGTATGTCCCATACAGATGCAAATAATTCTGTTCCAATCTCTTTTGCATACCTGAACAATTCTGTTATTTCATCTTCATCAAACTCAATTTTTTTCTTATATTCTAGATAAGTCATTCTTCCCCATGGAGTATCTTTCATTTTTCCTTTCTGATCTTCTGGAACACATACATCAGGTTCTCTTTTTTGGATTTTTACATAATCAACCCCAGCCATTTTTGCCATAAACATCATTTTTTTACAGGTTTCAACAGAACCATTATGATTTATACCTATTTCAGCAATAATTTTAACCATTATTAATTGTTATATTAAATTTATATGATTTATTCTTATATTCTTTTTTTGAATAATACTAACTTGTTACTATTCTAATTTAATGTAAGCAACATTTTCATTTGATGGACCAATATCAAATCTTGTAGTCTTATGAGTTTTTTTATTAATCATAACAATTCGTAAATTTTGTCCCCATCCTCCATTTGCATCAGTTCTTTTCACCCAATAAGAATTATTATTTTCAATAAGTTCAAATGAATCTCTTGTATGATGAGGATAAACATACATTATGTAATCACCGGAAACAGATTTATTGACATAATAAATACATCTTATATTCCATAAATTTCCATATACTTCCGCTTCATTTCTTTGCTTTGGATTGTGATAATATCCTTTATAATGTGTATTTGCCATATCTTCTTCATTGTCTTTTCGAACAACTTTTGAATCTCTATACCCACCATTGTTTCCAACGTGTTTATAAGGAACTGTTATATACCGAATATATCTAAAAACTAAATGAGGCCCAGTTGGAGATAAAGGAATTTTTCCATAATAATTTTCATTTACATGCCTTACTATATCTTGAATAAGTGAATGTAAAACCTGAAACCTCGGCACAGAAAATATGACTGCATTGTAAATGATATCATTTCCTCTGTCTTTGATAAATATTTGATTATCGTGTTCTCCAATCCAGTCTTCACATTTTTTTCTTACAATAAATTTGTTATCAAAATAATAACCACCTTTTATAAATAAGAAACAATATCGAAATAAATCTGCTTTGTAAGCACCTGGAACTAGTTTGTCATATGCATCAACAACAGATTCATCAAAGTTCTGAGAAACAAATTCTCTAGATTTTGTGTCGTCATAAAAATAATACTCAAAATGTGGGTTTTTTTCAATTAATGTACAAACAGCATTAAAATGCAAGATGCTTCTAACTTCATTGTCTTTAAAAGTTTGCATTATTATTCTAGGTATTTGTCTTTTTGGTAGATTGTACGGAAATATTTTTAGTTTATCAGATGGAATATAAGCATTAACTATTTTATAATTCATTTCAGAACTTCCAACTGAATAGTAATAAATATTACCATCACTAGAACCAGGATATATTTTTATCGCAATATTATTTTGCCATCCACACTCTTCATCTAAACGTCTCAAAATTATTTTACATTTGTCTTTTTCTAAATAATATATAACACAACTAATATCATCATTTCCATTATTTATTACTTCAAAATAATTACCAATAAGAATATCAGAACGAGGTTCTAAATAAAACGGAATATGAGTTAATGGTTTTATCATTCTTGTTTATGCAATTCTTAATTGATAATATTTTTTTTTTTATAAAATTTGTTCTCATAACATTTTTAACAGCCCATTCGTTATTCCCATACCCTATTTATTTTGTCTACTAAATCATAAATCATCAATTCTAAAAACATAAATGTTTTCTTTTATACAAAACTGTTCTTTTAAAATATCAACAGAACTCAATATTTTTTGAGAAGAATCTTCGTTACTTGAATTTTTATAAATAGTAATTTTTATATCTTGCTCATCAACTGTTTCATATCTTTTACCAGTAAATGATAACATATAATAATCTTCATTCAAGTATTCACATTCATAAATTCCACCTTTCGAATGAACAATTATTTTACAATCTGAGAAAGTAAAAGTATTGTTAAATAGATAATAACCAGGTTTTTTATTTATTTCATCTTGTAATACATCAAAATAATGTTGAATACTTTTATTTTTTGCTGATTGAATACAAACATAACTTAAAATCTGGATTAAATCAATAGAAGAATTATTTATTACAAAATCACATTTTTCAATAAAACCTCTATTATCATTGTATCCACTATATATATCAATTAATGGTTTCCCATTATTCTTAGATGGTAATATAGATTCTATATCTTTCACATAGATACCTCCTTCTTCATAGATAAATACTAATATGAAAAACTGTTTTTGAATATTATCATTCGCAATTTTTTCAAACAATTCTAAATAAGATGGTTTTTTTGATATTATATATTCTCTTTGAAAAATAGAATCACAATAAACAATGTCTAAATTAGAATAATAATCTTGTAAATACTCAAATGTAGAATAATAAGAATCTTCATAATCGTTTTTAGGGAAATACAAAAGAGGTATTTCATTAATATTACTCAAACCGCCAACTGCAACATCTTTTTTCATAATACCAAGTTGAGTATAAATTTCTATTTTTTTTATATTTTCATCATTGCTTCCTAGTGAAATAATTTCAGACAACGATTCTTGTTCTCCAATTCCATATAATTTTATTCGTACATCTTTACCCCAACCAGTATCAGAGTCTAATCTTTTAATTATAATTTTTATCAAATTTTTTTCTAAAAAATAGCACATTATTGAAAAAACGTCAGGATTGTTGTCTTTAATTTCTTCAAAACAATTTTTTATCTCATATTTTTTTTTTAGTATAGCATTCTGCTTATCGTTTTCTTTGCAACCATTATGTCTAATTTTTTCTAATATACCCATGATTCATAAAATAGAAAAAAAGAAATAAAAAAACCCGAGTAAATAAGTAAACACATAACTTAGCAAACACATGTCTAAACAATTATGTTTTCTACTAAAAAAACCTTGTCTTGTTTTTGTGAATTACCAATAATAATTGTTTCACATTGATTTGTTGGATAATGTAAAACTTTCACTTTTAATTCCAATCCCCAACCTTCATTTGCGTCAACTCTTCTAGCAACATAAATATTTTTCTTTAAATGTTTTATTTCAAATCTGTCTCCAAAAGGATATGGAACAATAAAAAATGCAAAGTCTCCCAATAAATTCATGTTTCTAAAGAAATAGGCTTTGTCTCCAAAGAAATTACGGAAATTCGCAATAGAACCCCAATAATTTTGATAATAATTTTTATAAGCAATATAAGCAACAACAACTTCTCTCTTGTCTATTGGAGAATAATAGTAAATTGTATTATCTCTTTTTGGGAACTGTGGTTTTATACTTGAATTATGAGGTTTTTCTTCTTTTGTTATCTGATAAAACATTCTATTTCCAGTTGTTTCATGTGGCTGAGATCCATAAAACTTGTTCAAAACATTTTTAACACATTGTTTTATACATTGCAACATTAAAGGATGACCTTTACTACAAAAAATCATACCATTATAGTGTGATAACTCATCTTCGTCATCACTAAATATTAGAGTATCTTCTGGATTAGTAACAAGTAAAAGTGGTCTCTTACAAATCATTTTATGGTCAAAATAATAACCTCCATGTAAATATAAATAGCAATACCTAAATAAATCTGCTCTTAAAGCACCAGGAACTAATAAATCATGTGCTTTTAATACATCAGAAACAAAAGTACTCGTATTCGAAGACCTCATTTCATTAGGAATTTCATCATCTGATAAAACATTATTTTTAAATTCAGTTTCAATAAATGTTCTGACATTCGAATCGTCAAACATAACATATTCAAATTGAGGATTGTTTTCTAACAAACTATAAACTGCATTTTTATGATATAAATTTTTAATTTGATTTGTTTCATAAGTTTGAACAATCGTTTTTGGTATATTACTGCCAAATACATCATTTAATTTGACAAGTCTTACTTTAGTATAAATTTCAATAATTTTCCAATTCTCATCTGAACTACCAACAGAAACACGTTGAGAAAATTGATTATTTTCATCAAAAATAATAATCTTTAAATCATGTCCCCATGTTTCTTCATTTAAACAACGAACAACAATTTTACATTTGTATTCTTCTAAAAAATAAACAACAACGTGAAAATTTACTCTTTCGTGTTGTTCAGCGACATCATAAAAGTTTTTAATCAAAAAATCTGAACGTGGTAGAATATGCTTGGGAATATCGTTTTCTAAAATCATATAATTGAAAAACGATTTTTTTTTTAACCGATAAACGACTATTTTTATCCTCAAACGATTATTTTTACAAGTCTATTGAAATATTTCAGTAAAGAAAATTTTATAAGGACCATTTGAATTTCCAATACTAACTGTTTTTTTCTCGTTCCAAGGTTTTAACAAAATATTTACTTTTAAATCTTGTCCCCAACCTTCATTCGAATCAATCCTTCTAACAATCCATTTCCATTGATTCCCTGATATATGAACTTTGAAATCAAATCTATCTTTAAACACAAGTGAATCATCATGTAATTCTATTGTATTATCAATAAATGGTAAAACATATTTTTCTTTGTTAAATGGAATTAGAATTTCGATTGGCATTATTTTATGAGGAGAGCTGAGAATGTTTAATTTATATTTTTTATTATCAACATCATATAAACAAGTTAATTCATAACTTGCTCCCCAACCATCTGAACTATCTGTTCTTTCAACAAGTAAAAAATCGTCGTTATACCAGTGAAATGCAAAAGTATCTGTATTAGTATGAGGTGGTATATAAAAATGGAAATCAAATATTTTTTGGTAGTTCTGGTAAATAATTTTAAATTCTCTCCATAGAGGGGCATAGTGAGAACCACTTGAAAAATGTCTATAATTTTTAGTTATTAAAAGTTGATTATTTCTATCTACAATTGAAAGATTCATATAATCCATTGGAAATCTCAAATCAACATGATTAAAAGCTAATTCCTTTTGTTGAATATGATTATGAATACTATGATAAAAAGCAACTGGTCCAGTTAATGATAAAATGTTTTCAACACTATTAAACTTAGGCATATTTCTGTTATACAAACTATGAAAATTATGAATACGACTAACAACATAATCGATAGTTCTTTTTATCCTTGTATTCATAGGTGTTGCAAGAATAATTGCATTAAAATAAGCATTTCTACCCATATCTTTGCAAACCAATAATTGGTCATCAGGTTTCACAAAATATCTTATAGGTACTCGTAAAATCTGTTTACAATCAAAATAACATCCTCCATTTATATATAAATAACAGTATCGAAATAAATCTGCTTTAAAAGTGCCAGCGTATAATTTATCATAAGCTTGTAAAACTGATATATCAAAGTTATTTTGAATAAATTCTCTAGAATCAATGTCATTAAATAAAGTATAAGTGTATTCAGGATTTTGATCAATAAATGAATAAATAGAATTACAATGAAAAGTGTTGTTTATTTCTCTGTTTGATGTTGTTTGAATAATACTTCTTGGAATTAATTGAGCAATTAATTCTATTTTCTGTAGAATAATTTTTGTATATATATTTATTTTTTTCATGTTGTTATCAGAAGAACCGATTGAAATAGTTTCTTCAAAAGAACTATTATTCCCAGTATTATTCCTACTACCACCATTTAACCTATTTCTAGATATGTGTTTAAAAGTACTCTTATCAATACTTTTAATTCGAATCATTAGATTTTTATCCCATCCGTGTGCTTCATCGTGTCTTCTAACAATTACTTGGCATTTATGTGGTTCTATATAATTAACAGCAACCATTAAATCTTCTCCACCTGCTCCGAGTACTTCATAAGAATTTGCAATAGGTAATAAATCCCTTTCAGGTATATGTTTAGGAAAAATCATCTAATCAAAAGAAAGAAAAAAGAAAAAAAAAGAAAACTATATTTGCAAAAATTAAATGATAGAATCATCAAGCAGTAGAGTCATCAAATAAATACAAAACTTTTTTTTCAGAAAGATTGCTTATTCCAACTTCTATTGTCGCTTCTTTAAATAATTTTTCATCAATAATTCTAATTTTTAATGGAAAGTTCCAACCATCACCAATAGAACCTTCTTTTTTAATTGTTAATACAGGTGATTGGTAATTAACTTCAAACTTGTCTTGATAAGGATGAGGATAAATATATATTAGATACTGGTCATTCATATCAGTATTATTTCTAACATTAACATTATTTCTTACAGGAGTATAAAATATTTCTTTTGAATAAAATAATTTTCCATAATGGTTTGTTTCTAAATAGTCATTATAATAGTTAGGATAAAATCTGTTAATAACAACTTCCCACGTTTTGATTAATTTAATGTTATTATGAAAATAATCTTTTGTAAAATCATTAAAATCATTTGGAGGACGACAGTTCTGGAAAACAATATTTTTTTGTGTCATATTTCTATGAATCGATTTGTATAGAAAAACTGGACCCGTTATTTCTAATGGACTTTTAGTAATCTTATTTTTTATATTAACAACACAATCATCAATAACTTTTTTCATAATAGGATGTTTAGAACGACATAATAAAACAGCATTTAGATAAGCATTTTCAATAACATCATTACATATTAAAAAATCATCTTTGTCTTTTACAAAAGTACTAATTGGTTTTCGAAGGATTTGTTTACAATCAAAATAACACCCTCCAAAAAAGTACAAGAAACAATATCTTATTAAATCTGCTTTATAAGCCCCTGGAACAAGTAAGTCATATGCTTCATTAACATCTTTATTAAAGAATTTTCTTAAAAACTTTCTACATTCGAAGTCATCGAAATAAATGTAGGTATATTCAGGATTTAACTCGATAAATGATAGAACAGAATTTAGATGACTTGTGTTTTTGAAATTTTTTGAATTACCGGTTTGAAAAATAATTTTAGGTATATGTTGGTTTCCTCCATTGGATACGACTCTGTTTTTCTTTTGAAGAGTAATAATTGTATTGAACACAAATACTTTATCATTTTCGCTAGATGCTGGAACTAATATTCTTTCTTTAACATCACCAGGAAAATCGATGTCATCAATTTCTACACAAACAGGTTCTTCCCATCCTTTTTCAGAATCTAATCTACGTAAAATAATCTGGCATTCATTTTGATTAATATAATAAACAACAATATGGAAGTCAATAAAAACATTTGATTTTGCAATTCTAAAATTGTTTTCAATTAAGTCGAATGGTCTAGGTGGAAGATAAGAGGGTATGTCAAAATTAGGATAAATACTTGTGAAAGGGAAACAATCTGTTTTTGTACAAATAATTCTAAAAAATGAATTTGTACTTGAACTCCCAATAATAATCTCTTCTACACATTCTATATCTTTTTTATCATTTTCAGAACTATCAGATTCACCGGAATCATTTGAACATCTGATTTTAGAATAATCTGGATACAAAAATATTTTTAGATTCAATCCCCAACCAGTATTTGAATCTAACCTTCTAACAACTAATGCTATTTTGTTTTTTTCAATGTAATAGATTTGAACATAAAAACGGTCAGCATATCCTTTTTCTAAAATCTCTTTTCTGTCTAATTCAAATCTGTTTTGAATAGGAATGTAATTCATACTTATAATTAAAATGAAAAGATTTAAAAAATCTTTTCGCGTCTAAAAAAAATTATTACCTAATCGTAATTTATGTCGTCAGGATGCAATCTATATTTTCTCAAATTTTTACGAAAAGTTTTTTTCAATTCGGCTAATGCTAGTTGTTGTTCTTCTCTTGTTCGTATATATGCCTTTAGGTCTTCATCTGTAAATTCTATATTAACTTCAGAGTTGGAAATTTCGTTTTCTTCTTTCTGTAATTCATCAATATCTCTTTTTAGGTTCTCTAATTTATCAACAGTTTTAAAAAATTTATGTTCAGGATTTTTCTTTTCGTTGAAGACATAATCATCGTTCCAAAAAGGCTTTCCGAAAACAAATGATGGAAGGTCTGATTGAATCTCATAAGTCTCAAATATATCGGGTTTATTAACAAATGTATCGGCTATAAGATACACAACTATCGTTGTAAGAACCATAAAAAGTATAATAGTCAAAAATT
>JACCDO012368588.1_pt1 | contig 12047 bp, 10 predicted proteins | sample 7446101 | NCBI WGS metagenome assembly JACCDO01 (sample SAMN15323440, study PRJNA562643) | freshwater metagenome | isolation source: river surface water | place: USA:Blue River Watershed | collected 2017-08-16 | reverse complement strand
GGCTGCAGCTCTTTCTGAATTTGACGTCCAAGTCAAGATTCTTGATCTCGGTGGCATGAAAGACGTCGGAGAGATGACGCGGGAAGAATTTTTGGCTGCGAAAGCAACGGCACGAAACTGGGACAAGTTTCAGGGTATTATTAACCTTTCTAGAATTATGAGAAGCGGGAGCATCCTTTGATCAAGATTGCACATATCGCAGACATTCACTGGCGCGGATTGCAGCGTCATGACGAATACACCGAGGTGTTCGAGGACTTCTTCAAGAAGCTCGAAGGTCTCAACCCAGACATGATTGTCGTCGGGGGCGATATCGTTCACTCCAAGACGCAGGGCATCACGCCAGAGCTTGTCGACAGGCTCCGCTGGTGGTTCCAGAAGCTTTCGAACTGGCCGACGGTTGTCATCCTTGGAAATCACGACGGTCTCATCCACAATAAGTCACGCCTAGATGCGATCTCCCCAATCATCGCAGCACTCGACCATCACAACATCCACTTTCTGAAGGATTCTGGAAATTACGAGATCAACGGGGTAAACTTCGCCAACTTCTCGTGCTTCGATGAGGAGAGCTGGGACAAGTGCAGCCCCAGCGACGATCCTGAGGTGATCAACATCGCGCTGTACCACGGGGCTGTTGGGGGTTCACTGCTCGACACTGGCATGCCAATCGAAGGTGAGGTGACGGTCGATATGTTCCGTCCTTACGATTTCTCTCTTCTGGGTGACATCCATCGTCGCCAGTTCCTCGACGGCGACACTCGGATAGCATATCCAGGCTCGACCGTCCAGCAGAACTACGGAGAGGATCTCGAGAAGGGATTCCTCTTCTGGCAGATTAAGAGCCGGGATGAGTATCGCGTTAACTTTGTGAAGCTCAAGAACCCGAGACCGTTTCATACGATCGAATGGCAGGGAGATGTTTCCTCTACGATAGAGGCATGCGAGATCGCTCCTGACGGATCACGATTCAGGATTCTGAATGATTCTGACATCGCGATCTCAGAATCACGACAGCTGACTGGAGAGCTCAAAAAGAAGAAGCGAGCTGCCGAGGTTGTCTGGAAGTTCACGGGTGAGAGCGCGAAGGAGGACATGAAGGCAGGGACGATCTCTTTGTCCCGTGAAAACCTTCGTGACCCAGCCACAATAAAGGGTCTGTTCAAGAGCTACGCTGAATCCAAGGGCATGGACACTGAATCGATCACCAGACTGGACACGACAGTATCCAAGCTGATCGATTCCCTGCCTGAGGATGAACGGCTCGGTAATGTCAGGTGGTCCATCAAGCGTCTCCGCTGGGACAACACGTACGCGTATGGTAAGGAGAATGAGATCGATTTCGAGAGCTTGAACGGCATCACCGGAATCTTCGGTCGAAATGCTCAGGGAAAGTCATCCATTCCCGGTACGATCATGTACTCGCTGTTCAACACGACCGATCGTGGGCCGATCAAGAACCTGCACATCATCAACACACGAAAGGATTACTGCAAGGCTTCCGTCGAGTTCCAAGCTGGAAATGAGACTTATCTCTCGGAGCGCCAGTCTGTCAAGCACCAGACAAAAGCTGGAGTTCAGCACGCAGTTACCCATCTGAATCTTTTTAAGCTTGATCACGATGGTAACCCAATCGAGGATATCACTGGGGAGCAGAGAAAGGATTCGGACAAGGTCCTGCGCTCCCTCATCGGAACATCTGAGGACTTTCTGCTGACGTCGTTCGCGGCGCAGGGAGAGATGAACACATTCCTCAAGGAACGCGCGACAGCTCGCAAGAATATCCTCTCGAAGTTCCTTAATCTGCAGGTGTTCGATTCCCTGAATGCGCTGGCTAAGGAGAGCTCAAGCTCGATAAAATCGGAGCTGAAGCGAGTTCCTGCGATCAACATCCGCTCTGCGATTGAAGCGAAGGAAAAGGAGGAGGCTGATCTACATGATGACATCTCTAAGCTCGAGAAGGAGAAGGACTCTATTGAGTCCCACATCAAGAAGCTTCGTGCTATCCTGGAGCGCGAATCTCCGGGATCGTCCCACACTCTGGATGATATCAAGAAGTACGACGAAGAGATAATCGACCTTTATCTTAAAATTAAGAAGAACAGGGACGAGATCGAGCTCGCGACTAAAGAGCGTGATGATCTGAAGTCCAAGATTGAGAAAACCGAGACCGCTCTTAAGAATGTTGATTCGAAATCTCTAAAGTCCGAAATTGAGCGCTACGAAAGCGTATCCCAAAAGATCAATGAGGCTCATACGCGGTTAAAGCTCGAAAACGAGAGCCTCCAGCGTCTCGAAAAGTCGGTTAGCAAGCTGGCTGACGTTCCTTGCGGCGATAAGTTTCCAACTTGTAAGTACATCAAGGACTCTCACGCTGATCGTCTCCTGATTCCCAAGCATCGTGCTTCATTGGATGAGATCACAGCGACGATTGATGAGCTGAAGAGCAGCTTCGATGCTGATAGCTTGAAAGAACTCAAGGATCGTTATGAGAAGATCATCGCTCTTGAGACAAAGCTTCCCGCTGCTAGAACTTCCCTGGCGGCTCACGAGAGCCGGCTCAACAGCTTGGAGGGTTTGAAGGACTCTCTCGAAAAGGAGCACGCTCGAGTTGAGAAGCTGTTGCAGGAGATTCGAGCCGCTATCTCCGTGTCTGCTCTCGAAGAGGTCAAGAAGATGCAGCTCGAGGTCGAAGGTCATGAGAGCTCCGCAAGAGAGATATCCAAGAAGATCCTGAAAGACAATCAACGTATCGGGGCGATCGGCGCTGAGATCTCGAGGCTGAAGCAGGACATCGAGAGAATAGAGAAGCTCCAGTCAGATTGGAAAGTCTATGAAACCATCCTCTCTGCGACTGGAAAGGATGGAATCCCACTACAGATCATCGCGTCGCAGCTTCCCAGGGTCAATAGTGAGATCTCGAAAGTTCTGACAGGAGTCGTTAACTTCAACGTTGAGCTTGTCGCGAACGAGGATGATGGAGATCTTGAGATATTCATCGATTACGGAGATTCAAAGCGACCGATCGAGCTCTCGTCGGGCATGGAGAAGATGATCTCTTCTCTTGCGATCAGAACAGCGTTGATCGAAGTCTCTGCGATCCCGAAGCCCGATTTGTTCATCATCGATGAGGGATTCGGAGCTCTAGACGATACCAACCTCGAAGCATGTGCTAGACTGCTGACATCTCTCAAGAGAAACTTCAGAAATATGCTCGTGATATCGCACGTCGATAGCATCAAGGACATCGTGGATAACGTAATTGAAATTTCACATGATGGTGTGGACGCTAACGTGAGGTACTTTTGAAAAAATACTATGAGGATTTTGGAGACTTCATCGTCATAAGACGCGGAAGCTTGGCGAAAGAATTATCTCCGATAGACTGTCCTCTTTGCACCTGCGTTGTTAGAGATGAGATCGACGTGATTTCCATAAATCGATCAGGCTGCTGTCTAGATTGCGAAAATGAGGTAGCTGACCCGAATCGTATTCGTTGGTTAGATGGGTGGCGTCCCATCGGAAAAGAACTTGACGCAATACGTATAACAAGACTGTCGTCCGCGCATTCGAGCCGACATAATTAAAGCTGGGAGTTTCATCGTGCAACTGAATGATAAGCAATTAAAGGTTTTGGGTCAAATCACGCAGAAGAGCTGGGGAGTTTCATCGATGCCGAACTCCGTAACGTGCTCCATGAACAGCGACGCTATCACGTTGAAGTACATGACTGTCGTTCATTTTGCTGCTGAGGCTGCTCTACGTGACCAGGTCGCAAGGATAAATCATGAGTCGCTTCAGATCCTCGCCAAATGCGTTGATGACATCAAGAAGAGCTTCAAAGAAGAGACCGGCGACGCGTTACGCTTGAAGGAGACGTCTAACAAGGATTCTCTGGAGATGATCGTTGCGACCAACAACTCTCCGCGACGCGTCGCTTATTATCGTCGTCAAGTAACTCTGCAGGTGGTCTGATGGCTGTCTTGTCGAAAGACAAGCAGGTCGCAGAGATTATTGCATGCGGTAAGAATTCATCGTATTTTATCAATAAGTACGTCAAGATTCAGCATCCGACGCGAGGTCTCGTAGGCTTTGATACGTACAAGTTTCAGGATGATTGCCTCGAGAAGTTCGAGGAGCATCGATTCAACGTCATCCTTAAGTCTAGACAGCTAGGTATCTCGACTCTAGCCGCTGCGTACGCTCTGTGGTTAGCTTTGTTCTATAAAGACAAAGCGATACTAATCATCGCTACGAAGCTGGCCGTTGCCCAGAACTTCATCAAGAAGGTGAAGGTGATGCTCCAGAACCTGCCGTCGTGGTTGATCATGCCGTCGATCAAGTCGGACACGAAGCAGGTCGTTGAGTTCAGCAACGGCTCATCTGTCAAGGCGATCCCAACTTCCGATGACGCTGGTCGATCAGAAGCGCTAACACTTCTGATCGTTGACGAGGCAGCGTTCATCGGAAACTTCGATGAGCTCTGGACAGGTCTATACCCCACGCTGTCGACAGGCGGTCGAGCCATCGTTCTTTCGACCCCTAACGGCGTCGGCGGTCAGTATCACAAGCTTTACGTTGAGGGTGAAGCTGGATTGAACGAATTCAACGCGATCAAGCTTCCATGGGACGTGCACCCAGAGCGTGATCAAGTTTGGTTCGACAATGAATCTAAGAATATGACCAGAAAGCAGGTCGCTCAGGAGCTCCTTTGCGACTTCGCTGCATCAGGCGATACATTCTTAAACGCGAACGATCTCGAATACATAATAACCAACACCCAGACTCCCATAGAGCGCTGGGGACCTGAGATGGCAGTTTGGGTTTGGAGGTATTGTCTTCCTGATCACAAGTACATAGTTTCTGCTGACGTCGCTCGAGGCGACGGCGCCGACTATTCAAGCTTTCACGTGATCGACACAACAGCGGGCGAGCAAGTCTGCGAATTCAAGGGAAAAGTTCCTCCTGATCAATTCGCAGTGTTGCTAAATGAAGTCGGTCTCAGGTACGGTAAAGCCCTTGTCTGCCCTGAGAACAACAGCTACGGATACGCTGTATGCATGAAGCTCAAAGAGCTCGGATACCCTAATCTTTACTACAAAGACAAAAAGTATCTCTACATGGGCGCCAACGCCGGATCAGAGGACATCGCTAACATCGGCTTCACGACTGGTCCATCAAATCGCACGAAAATGCTGACAAAGCTGGAAGAAGTGATCAGGAACAGGCAAATAAGAATCCGATCCACCAGAATGTCAGAGGAGCTGAAAACTTTCACGTGGATCGGGCAGACTGCAAGAGCCATGAAAGGATACAACGATGATCTTGTGATGGCTCTTGCGATTGGCGTCTGGCTCTATGATACGACAGTCGATTACTCAAAGCAGAGTCAGGAGATGACTCGGGCTATGATAGCTGCTTTCGCCGTCAATAAGAATAGGGATGCTTCAGAACCTGTTGTTCCGCATCCCAGGAACCCGTTCTCGCCCATAATGGTCGAGGCTTTACCGTCTGTCGGTCAATCGTCCAACTTCAGCCCATATTCCCAATTCGGGTGGTTGGTGAATGATTTAAGTAAGACGAGAAGATAGTAGGATTATGGATCATGGCATCTAAGGATAACCGCAGCTTATTCCAGCGTCTCACTCAGCTCTTTAGGTCTGGGCCTGTCATTCGTCGAAAGGTCAAGGACTATCGTGAGCCTACAGCCTCATCGGCATACGAGATGTTCAGAAAGAATCAATCTGACATCTACACTAGCACTGTGTCAGCCTACGGCGCTTTCGACCGCATGTCGAGATACTCAGACTTTTCAGAAATGGAAGCGACTCCTGAGATTTCATCGGCTCTTGACATATACGCTGAGGAGACCGTCGCTCAGGATGAGAGAGGTCATGTTCTCCACATTCACTCTGAGAATAGAAGGGTCAAGGAGTTACTTGAGACTCTATTCAATGATACGCTGAACATCGAGTTCAACCTTCCGATGTGGACTAGGAATCTCTGTAAGTACGGAGACTTTTTCCTTTTCAATGATGTTCACCCTAACTACGGCGTCATCAACGCTTACCCAATCCCTATTTCTGAGATGGAGCGCGAAGAAGGCTACGATCCGAAGGATCCTATGGCTGTGCGCTTCCGCTGGATTACTCGTGGCAATCAAGTTCTTGAAAATTGGCAGGTCTCTCACTTCAGGCTGCTCTCGAATGACGCCTTCCTACCGTATGGATCTTCAGTTCTAGAGTCAGCTCGAAGAATCTGGCGCCAGATGATATTGATGGAAGACGCGATGCTCGTGTATCGAATCGTGCGAGCTCCTGAACGTCGTGTTTTTTACATCGACGTTGGCAATGTTCCTCCCGAGGAAGTCGCGAACTTCATGGAGCAGGCGCAGACAAGCTTAAAGCGTAATCGACTTGTCGACAAAGCGAACGGTAAGATGGACTTACGCTACAACCCGCTCGCGGTTGACGAAGACTACTTCATCCCAGTTCGTGGCGGAGAGACCGGAACGAAGATCGATTCGCTCGCGGGTGGTTCGAATGCTGCTGCAATTGAGGACGTGCAATACATCCAGAAGAAGCTTTTCGCAGCTCTTAAGATTCCAAAAGCATACCTCGGCTACGATGAGGATATCGGCGCGAAGGCAACGCTGGCCCAGGAAGACATTCGCTTCTCGAGAACGATCTCAAGAATCCAGAAGGTCGTAATATCCGAGCTCAATAAGATAGCTATGATCCACCTTTACTCTCACGGGTATGAGGGAGAAGAGCTTCTAGATTTCACTCTCAAGCTCTCGAACCCTTCAACGATAGCCCAGCAGCAGAAGCTTGAGCTTATCGCGTCAAGGTTCGATATTGCAGGAAAGGCACCGGAGGGAATCGTTGACCGCCGTTGGGTCAGGAAGAACATCATGGGTCTTTCTGACGAAGAGATCGATGAGATCAAGGAAGGTCGTAAGAAGGATAAGGGCGAGGACGCTGAGCTCGAGGCCGTCCCGGGTCCGGCAGGAGGTGGCGGAATTGGAGGCGGAGGTGGAGCGGGAGGAGCTCTAACAGCTGGCTTCGAGAGAGAGGGCGAGATCGTCTCAGCTGGAGTCGAGAAACCTCCTATCATGTCCATAGAAAATGATGAATTGCCGCTCAGAGCTGAGAAGACAATCAGAAACGTGTTCGGTCACGATCATGTTCAGAAGCGCGATAGAAGCACCGCCGCTTCATTTGACATGCCAGACCTCGAGGGCATGGTGAGCAATCGTCGTGCTCAGGATACTTTCAATGACCCCTTCAACAAGGACGATCTTAACGTCGATTTTTCTAACATTTCTACCGTGGAATCACGACCCCGCCTGAGCTTGGTTGAAGAATTGTACGACGCTCCGCAATTTCCAAGGCCCAAGATGACTCCCGAGATCGGTTCTGCGCTAAAAGACATGAGTAGTAGAATAAGTAGGAAAAGTAGCGGTGTCCTCGCCGAGGCGCCGATCGAAAATATCAATTCGGGAAGCTCAGATGAGTAATCAGCACAACAAGAAAAGAAATGTGGGCATCATTTATGAGCAGCTCCTACGTCGTACTTCTGCGTTCATGATAGAGAGCGAAGAGAAGAAAGCGCTGGATTGCGTGAGAATCACGAAGAAGTATTTCAAGCCTGGAAGCGAGCTCTACAGAGAGTTTCGTCTGTTTCATGCTCTTCTAAACACGACCACGAGATCAGAGCCCCTGGCTGTTAGAATTCTTGAGGAAGCCCGTCGTGGGGCGAAGATGTTCTCGCAGCAGCAGCTTGACGTTGAAAAGTCAAAGTTGATAAAAGAAATTAATCACACCATCGACGACACTGACTTTTTCAATCAGCCTGTCAAAGAGTATCGTCTTTACGCTACTATACAGACGCTCATCAATGACTGGAGAAAGTCCGATGACGCTTCTTTAGCCAGAGTCGCCGATTACGAGCAGAAACTCGTAGAGTGGCTAATGAAGGACAAGGGCACAGAGCCTGAGCTCGATGAGATGGTCGATGAAAGCGTCGACGCGCTTTCAGTCAAAATAATGACTGAAAAATTCGAGAAGAAATGGTCTGGAAAGCTGTCACATGAGCAGACAGCTTTGATCAGAGACTACGTCATGGGACGTACGGACGCGAACCTTCTTGAAACAACGAAAAATCGTGTCGTTAGAGGTCTAAAGCGTCTTAAAGAAAGCACAGAGAGCGCTATTCTGCTTGAAAAGATAGATTCTGTTAACAAGCAGGTTCTAGGAACTGACGCTTCTAAGCTTGACGATGAGACTGTCGTCAAATTCATGCAGCTGACGCAGCTTCAGCGGGAGCTTGAGAATAAAGATGAGTGACAAATCTTCTACATTGACGCTCTTAACTGAGTGGTCGCCATTTTCTTACGACTCCAAGTCCATTAAGGAGAATCGTGAGCAGAACGGTGGAAAGCTCATCATGAAAGGTATCCTGCAGAAAGCTGAGACCATCAACCAGAACGGTAGAATTTACCCGCGCGACATTCTGGAGCGTGAGGTTAGAAATTACCAGAAGTTTATTCGCGAAAATAGAGCGCTGGGGGAATGTGACCACCCAGACTCGTCGGTCGTTGAGCTGAAGAAAGTCAGCCATATAGTCAGAGAAGCTTACATGGACGGCTTGGTCTGCTATGGAACCGTCGAGATACTGGACACTCCCATGGGAAAAATTCTCCAGAGCCTTGTCGAATCAGGCGTGACGTTGGGCATATCCTCAAGAGGGGTTGGTTCGACCAAAAAGTCGGGAGATCATCAGATAGTTCAGGATGACTTCCAGCTCATATGTTGGGATTTCGTTTCCGAACCCTCAACTCCTGGCGCATTCATGATGAAAGAGGGTCGTCAAATCAATCCATCTGAACTTTCTAGAACATTTAATCGTAGCGATAGAATTGATAGAATATTCAACGACATAATGTCCTGGAAGAAATAATGGCGTTGACAAGATCTGACCTGAAAGACATCGTTAAAGAGTGCCTGATCGAGATTCTGATGGAGGGAATCTCCAAACCCGAGGTTCGCTCAACTTCTATGAGAGAATCTGCGAGACAACCCACTCCCAAGCAGGCGACACCGCCCGCTCCATCGAAAAAGCACCTTGACAACATTACTTTTGCAGCAGGGGCTGCGAAGATAGCTCAACGTGCTCAGGGTCAACCCCAGCACTACGCTGCTGCTGCTGCTGAGGCTTCCAATGTTTTTCCACCTGCCCAGCGCGGCGTAATGCAGTCTATTTTTGAAGATACAATGAGGAATACCCTGCCTGGGATGATCGACGCTGAGAGAAACCCTGCCGCCGCAGGTCCTGTTTCCCCCATCGACCCGATGCAGATATTCGAAGGCGCCGGAAATTGGGCTGATATCGCTTTCGCGTCTTCAAAAAAATAACAGGAAGACAATTTAGCTGATATTTAGAGACGATACCCTAATCAAGGAGTTCGTTAAACATGTCTAAGGTTGTCAATCTCACACCCGCTCTTCTTCGTCGTATCATCTCTGAGGAGCGTCAGGCTCTCATTAATGAGGCGAAGAAGTCTAAGAAGAATAAGAAGGCTTCTCGCAAGGGCATGCCGTCTGGAAAGCCCGGCGACATCTCCAAGGTCGCGAAGGGAACAAAGGAAGTAGACGCTTCCGAGATGGCGAACACCATCGCGTCGAAGGTCGACCACATGAAGAACCTTCAGAAGGAAGGCGCTGAGCTAGCTCAGAGACTGTCAGAGATCAATGAAACAGTCCAGATGATCCGTCGAGAGATCATAGAGAATATTTGAGCTCGTTAATAGATATTAAAATCTAGGAGAGAACTAGCATATGCCAGGAAAATATCCAACAATCGAGGCGCCGATCACATCGCGCTCTTCAATATCACCCGGGACAACTCCTGACGTGGAGCACACAACTTACAGTCTCTCCAACTCTGATACAGCTACGCTTCGCTCTATTTTTCCGAATTCTCCGATCTACGGCACGACGGCTGAGCAGCTTCGTCAGAGAGCTCAGCGTCTTCTTCTGGATGGAACGATCACCGGTGACGATGCGGTCGGGACAGTCAATCGTGATTTCGGCGATGCTCCCAACATGAATGATGTGGTCACCGGTGGGGGCGGTCTACCGGCCTCTCCGTATTATCCGAACCTCGCTTCGGCTCCCAACCCTGCTGACCCCAGCACTCAGCCCGCTCCTCCTGCCGGTGGGTATGGAATCGTTCCCAACGACAACTTCGGTACTGGAACGGGCATCGCGAACCCATCTGAGACGACAGTTCTTATGGGACAGACATCAATCGAAGCTGTTGGTCCGGTTGCAGCCAAGGGTCAAAGCGCAGCTCATGGTCTGAACCCCGGCGCGGTCTCGTAATATCAGTATGAAAAGAAGAAACGTATCCGAGGCCAATAATCCGAACTACGATGCTCGGACTGACCTCGGGTACGTTTCCATTAACGGCGCTGGAAGAAATAGTCCGCGAGGATCTCAGTCTTCATGGCCGTACATCGAGCCAGCTAGATTCGATGTCGATGATGAGGAACAGCTGGACGATGAGGAAGACCTAGAGACTCAGATCGCGATAGGCAACAGGTCTGGTCAGGGTCATGTTCCAGCTGACGCCTACGCTCGTAGGTCGATAGATCACAGAAAGTTCGTGGGACCAGATTTCAGAATGTGGGAACAGACCACAGGGCGTAGTATCTCACCGATGCCTGGTCTTTATAAAAACAAACAGGGTGTGCTGGGTGTCGGTGCTGACGGTCCGTCGATCAGGCCGGCGCCTGCGAGGATATCCCTAGCAGGATCTACAAAGGGGTGGTCTCATTCTTACCCATTACGTGATATGGGTTCGGCTGAAAACGCATACACCCTGGCAGATATTCCGACGTCGGATGAGATGACGATGTCGAGGCTGCGACGTCTTATCAGAGCCATTCATAGTGAACAAGAGCTCGAAAAAGACGAAGTGGCGATATAGTTACTACAGCAGGACGCAGGAAACACTGATGTCAAATCTATACCAGGAAGCAATCGCAGATGCCAGAGCTCTCAGAGAGATGGCGGAACGCAATGCTAAGAACAAAATCATTGAAGCTATGACGCCTAAGATCAGAAGCATGATCGAGAGGCAGATACTTTCCGAGGCTGAGGACGCCGAGTCTGGCGATGAGGTCCCAAATCTTGATCTCGACGCGCTGCCTGACGAGGCGACCATGGACCCGGCTGCTTCGGCAGCTTCGTCGTCCCCCACCCTCGCGCCATCTTCCGGAGCTGCTCCAGATCCTGACGAGGAAGTGACCCACACGGTTACTACGAAGACAGCTTCTGGAACTGAAGTCAAGATCAACGTCCGCGTCGATAAGCACGGCGAGGCGTCGGCTTCTGCTGAGGCTGATGAGGCTGCCGGCGACGATGTTGACATCGAGCTCAGCAAGGAAGGTCTTCAGAATCTGGCCGATCTGGTTCTAGGGTCGAAGAGCTCTAAGGCAAACGTCGACCTGAACGAGGTCAAGAGCCAGCTAAGAGACCTAAGCAGGGTGTCCAGAAAGATTTCAGTTAATGAAAGAAAGAGTTTCAGGGCCGCTTACTCAATTCTTCTGAAAAATGTCATGAATTTGCAGGAGCGCCTCATATCTAATGGAGGGAGCTCGTCTACCAGAGCTCAATTCAATAATTTCTTAAAGGAGATGAGTGTTATGTCAAACAGCGCGCGCTTCCGCCGCCTGCTACAGAATATGGAGTCATCCAAGCCCCGCCGCAACGAGGCGAAGCTTGTGTTCGATCCCGCGGACCTCGAGGGTCTCGATGATGAGGACTTCAAGGAGAAGCTCAAGGGTATGACCTTCGGCATCGAGTTCGGCACCGAGGAGGCTCCTGAGGCCGGCGGCGCTGAGATGCCCGTCGATGTGTCCTCAGCTCCTGCTGCGCCCGGCGCCCCCGCCACCGCATCGGAAGGTCATGATGATCTCGATGAGATGTACGACGAAGGCGACGAGGATCTCGATGAAGAGTATGACGAGTACGAGGAGGGCT
>JACCDO012101823.1_pt1 | contig 12047 bp, 8 predicted proteins | sample 7446101 | NCBI WGS metagenome assembly JACCDO01 (sample SAMN15323440, study PRJNA562643) | freshwater metagenome | isolation source: river surface water | place: USA:Blue River Watershed | collected 2017-08-16 | reverse complement strand
CGACAGGCCTGAAGCTCGCGTTTCTCCTTGCTCTGTTTGTCACAGCTGCGGTAAGGTGTTGGCAGATTGCTATGAAGGAGAAGAAGGTAGCGAAAGCGGTAGTAACCGCGTCTGCAGATGGTTTACGAAAATCAAGCCGCGATAAGAAGAAAGTTGTAAATTATGCAGAAGAATCAGTAGAAGCGATATCTCATGCTTTAGTTCGAAATAGAGAAGTACTTAATATGAATGTACAAGTGTTGCCGAAGCGAATGCCTTTGCCAAAGCGTAATAGTGAAAATGAATTGTTGTTTGATGACTATAAAGAATTTAAACCGAATCTGACGCCTCGAGAGATAATAGAAATGGGATCATTCGGGGGTACATATTTTAGACCAATACACTCTTCTGTTACAGGTCTGGATTATAAAGATGAACACAAGGAGTTCGAGGAACTAGGTTGGTACACTGATGTGAATATTAAGAGAATGGTAACAAGTAATGTGTATAATAATGATGTCAATAAATTTCGCTGCTCATGTGGTGGTTCATTAGAAATGTGGGAAAGTTCAAATTGGATCACAGGAATCGATCCGTATGGGTATGATCAATCAATAAATCACGTTCATTCTAATTTACTGACTTCATTTTTAATTCTACTAACATAGTTGGTATCAATGGTATTGCCGTTTCTATCAGGGAAGAAGAAGTACGGACGACGATAGGCAAATTTCTCGCGCATTAGGTGTAATGGGTCCAAAAGGGCGCTGGAGAAACAATTTATTTAATAAAATCATAACCGTTCATGGTAGTAATTATGAGAAAGGTATATCTGACTTTTCAATTTCCCCTGTAATTCGTCAAACTCTTCAACATTGGGGCTTCGAAGTAACTGCAAAGGCATTATCTGCTTATCACAAGAAGAAATGAAGTTATCACTATATATTCAATACAATGTTACTTTTTTGTGTATGTGTTAAATTAAAACCCATTCATTACCCTTTTTTATTGATGCTGATCTATCTATGACATATTTTTATACGCTTTGATTGACTCATAATTTCATAAATTATCAATTGACATTATCAATGATTAAGATCTACCGGGTCCGGGATCGTCCTAAGAAAGCTTATGATAAAAGATAAGTGTGATTATCAATCAGTTCTTGTATATAGTATATATATACTATATATATATATAGTATGTAAAGTTTTAAAACGTCAACAATACACGAGTCCTCACTCACACACTAAACTCAATACAAGACTCTGTCCTCACTGGAAGAAAACAAATATTGAAAACAAGGACAAAAGCCAGGCATTGTTCATTGTACTATCTTTATTAAATTTCTTCCAGTGAGGACAGAGTCTTGTATTGAGTTTGGTGTGTGTAAGTGAGGACTCGTGCGTTGTTTTTATTAATCAATATACACATACATATACATATAGGTACGATATCAAGAAAACCGGAACCCTTGGTGCTCTGTGACACGATGAAAAGATCCTATTCTTCAAGTTTTTACCGCGAAATCACTAAACGTAGCGAAGAACCAGTCATGCCGTCAGTCGTGGCTCCCGCTAGCAACGCCCAGACCCCTGCCGAATTGGCGCTATTGATGAAGGACGACTTCAAGTTGAGCGAGGAAATAACTCAGTCGGTGCTTCGGATACTTGAGCAACAGTGTGAGCCTCCAGTTAAATGGATGCAATTGGTCAACTCAGTACTCACACCACAACAGCCTTTTGCTCTGCATAATGCGCTCTTCAAGTACGTGTATGAAGGTTTAGAGTTGAAACCTGCTTGGGTGCCACGTGAAGATATCATTGCTGCGTCAAATATTAAACAAGTAATGAATGAATTAAATTTCTCGACGTATGAAGAGTTTTACAGTTGGAGTATTGGTACTGAAACTAGGTCATTATATTGGGCAAAGATGATTGAAAGATTAAGTATTATTTTTGAGACAAAACCAAAGTCAACATTTGACGTTTCTTCTGGCATTCCACATGCCACGTACCTACCTGGAGCAAAACTCAACATTATGAATACTTTATTTAGTAAGCGCTCTATGGAGGATACCGCATTAATATATGCATCGGAATCTAATCCAACAGACATCGCATACATCACATTTGGTGAATTGGATAAATTGTCGAATCGTGTTGCACATGCATTAACGAATAAATTAAATTTTAAAGTTGGTGATACCATTGGTATATGTATGCCTATGACATATGAGTGTGTTGCGATCTACATTGGTATTGTTAAAGCAGGTATGACAGCCGTATCAATCGCTGATTCTTTTTCAGCTGTGGAAATTGAAACTAGATTACGATTAGCATCAGCCAAGGGATGTTTCACCCAAGATGTGATATACAGAGGATCTAAATTTCTGCCATTATTTGAAAGAGTATTAGAAGCTAATCCTTTAATGACTGTTATTTTACCTGGTATTTTGCATGATGGTGCCAATACGTATCATAATTCCATTAATGACAAAATCAGAGGTGAGAATATTGATATGAAGTGGGATGATTTCTTGGTTGGTTCCATGGATTCTTTTGAAAATGTTATTGTGGATGTTATGTTTCCATCAAATATACTATTTTCATCTGGTACAACTGGTGAACCAAAGGCGATTGTTTGGAGCCATTCTACTCCTATGAAAGCTGCTATTGATGGTCATGCCCATCAAAATATTCAGTCAAGTGATGTTGTTTCATGGCCAACATCTCTTGGTTGGATGATGGGACCTTGGTTATTGTATCAACTACTAAATGGTGCATCTATTGCGTTATTCAATGGCATTTCATCTACAAAGCCATTTTGTAAATTTGTTGAACAGGCTGGAGTGACTGTATTAGGTGTCATCCCAAGTTTAGTGAAACATTGGTTTAGTAATGATACCGCAGATGGTTGTAATTGGAATAAAATTAAATGTTTTTCGTCCACTGGTGAGGCATCTGATCCTGTATCAATGTTATGGTTGATGAGTAGAGTTCAAGGATACGCACCTATTATTGAATACATGGGTGGTACTGAAATTGGCGGTTCTTATCTTACCAGCTCTGTTGTACAAAACAATATCCCATCCATGTTTTCGACTCCTGTATTGGGATCAGATTTGATCATATTAGATGCCAATAATAATAAAATTGAAACCAGTGGCAGTGGCGAGGTTGCATTGATCCCGCCAGCATTAGGATTGTCGACTCGATTATTAAATCGTGACCACTTTGAATGTTACTTTGAAGATATGCCAGCAGGTCCTAATGGAGAAATATTACGTAAACATGGTGATGAAATACAAAAAGTTTATGATACTAGTAAACCAATAACCTCCATAACTTTGCCATATTATAGGGCTCTAGGACGATGTGATGACACCATGAATCTAGGTGGTATTAAAACCTCATCCATTGAAATTGAGCGAGTTTGTAATTTAGTCGACGGAGTCATAGAGACTGCCGCTATTGGTGTATCACCTATTGGTGGTGGTCCATCATTGTTAGTTGTGTTCACTGTGTTAAAACCAGTATTACCTACACCTCCCGGTGAGACTTCCGTCGAAGTAACGCCAGCAACACTAAAATCTAAGTTCCAAATTAACATAAAAAATTTATTAAATCCGTTATTTTTAGTGAATGACGTGGTAATTGTTCCAAGTTTACCTCGCACTGCGAGCAACAAGGTTATGCGTCGTGTGCTTAGGGACGACTATGTTAGCAGTAGATAGAAAAGTGTTTTATTTCTTCTATTTTGTGTAATTACTAAGACTAAAGAATATTTCATTTATGACTTTATTCACACATTTTTTTTGACTAAAGTGTTTCAAAGCTGTGATTTTGGTACCACACATTGATGTTAGACTATGAACAAGCATTACAATGTTCACTGTGACAGTTAACTGTTCACAACTCTTGTCACTCGAGGTGTGTATTACACTGTGTAATCCCTCGCAAAAAAATAAATCTCGAAAATTTTAAATTAATGAAATTCTAAGGGGTATAATCGTTGTATAACGGAAAATAATGCAGCTTTTGAGAGTCTGAGAGATACGTTGAGGGGTATACCAGTTCCCCGTCCCAATTTAAAGTTCATAATAGGCATAGATGGACGATTCTGTAGCCAACAATTCCTTTGCAAGTACAGTCAGAGGCAACATCTCATTGGTCGATCATAAAGCATACCTACAAGCAAAGTTGCAATGTATTTTACGGAAACATTTAGATGGTGGTTGTAATGAAGGTTTGGATGTATTTATCCATGAAATTTCCCGAATTAATGAAAGTTACAAGTGTCAACTTCGGCAACCTGTGGGCATGTCTGAAGACATGGTTTGTACGCTTCAAGAATATGACATATCGTTATTATTCAGGTTTTTAGGCTACTTAATCCTTAATCGACAACAAGATGCCTTTCGATACAGAGACTCACTATCCGCAGTGTTAGATGCTGTAAAAATTGCTTTCAACAGTATTATCGTCTCGTTTCAATCAATTGCAATCACAGAAGAGGAGTTTGATTCATTTTTCAGATCATTTTTTTCTCTCGATGCTTTTATTGAGATGAAAAATAACTGTCAATTGGTGGCTACAAATAAAGATTTATATTTGCATAGTGATAATGCGTCACAACCACAGGTACAAACGTCACGAGGGATTACTGGAGGTGAAAAAATAGATAATATTGAATATTTTGAAGTTGTTGCATATGACAAAAAGAAGAATAAAGTATACAAAAATAATGTAACGTACTACTTCAAGTATGTGCACCGCATCTTCCAGTTATACAATATCACCGCGCAGCAACTGCCGCAGGAGTATCAATCCCTTATACATAATTTCTTGAAAGGTATAATCAATGATCATGAGTTGTATGGCTTAGGCACCAAATTTTATACTCAATTATACGTTACTAAAGTCGGTGGAGTTGGTGATTCTAATGCAGCATGTCATACTATCCTCGATATGTCTGACTTCAACTATGATCTCTTCAATGATATCGTCTCTATATTACTAAAACATGGACAGGACCAATGCCTAGTCAATTTATTTGAATACACCCGTGCTCTCTACGCGAACTCTGATGGATACAAAGAATTAGTTGAAAACTATATTCAATATTTCATTTCAATAGAAAATATACTTTCTTACAACTTAGCATATCAATTGTGTATATCATTCGGCATGAATCATTGTATATACTCTACTTATCATTCACGGATATGGGAACTGAAATCGACATTTCAATTCTTAAATATGATAAATAAAGGTAAGTGGCGCCTCGCACTAGAAGAATTGAAGAAATATAGTGATGTTAGCATATGGGTTGGGGTATATAGACACTTGCGCTCATTGGGGATGTATGAAGCAGCGGTTGAGATATATAATGCAGGAGGGCTTCAGCATGTTGCAGAAATGTATAATATTGCAGAGACAGCTGTAGACGAGATTGAATCGGAGATACGAGCTAATATGGACAAGTACTTAAGTATTCCTCCAAATCTCCGAAACTCGATTGTGGTGATTAACTCTAAAGAGAAATTGGTCGAAGCTCAGCAACTCCTAGGATATAATTCTGCGACAAATCAATTCTGTCTAAAACCTTTGCTTGTCGGTGTTGATTGTGAATGGCCGGCGCACATGTACCATCAGCAGGTTGATGGTTCGGTAAGTTTGCTACAGATTGCAACAGAAAATTATATTTTGTTGTTTGATTTAATGGTATTGAGTGAATTGCCAGCAGATTGTGTTTCTATTGCGATAGCTCTTATCCAGCACTTATTTGCTAATTCGGATATTATCAAATTAGGATTTAAAATGGATGGTGGTGAAAAGAGACTACTGCGTAACTCGTATAATAAGATATTTGGTACCGCATTCGATATCATTGAACCATATCAGGACATAGAAGCTATCTGTAAAAAGCTTATTCGATCTCAAGAGTGTACCCAGATGAAGGTTGAAGATGTAATTAGTGGCTATAAATTACGTAAAAGTCATATTTTCGAGAAAAAATCAAGTAATGAACTATCGTTGAGCGATTGCTGTTATATCTTTTTAGGCCAAAAATTAAATAAGAATCATAGACTGTCCAATTGGGCTGAGCGTCCTTTGAATAATGACCAGATACTGTATGCGGCATTGGACGCGTATGCGCTAGTCAATATATATAATCTTGTGCAAACTATTAAATAATGTACCTACCTATTTTTTGGTATTCACCGGTACCATTTCTAAAATATCTTCAAAATGACTTCAACCCAGTTCATTTCAACAAAATCATTCAACATCCTCCCGTTTGAGAAGCAGTGTTTGGTTACATGCGTGTCAACTACCTCCAGCTGCTATGTAGCTTGATGCTATTTTGCCAATTTTATGTCCATTGTTACCTTCCATCACCTCGATCAAAACAGCGACAGATATATTTTAAGAAAAAAAATGATGATAACAGCGATAGTAATGGTATATGGTCTCGAATTATCAGATTTTTGCCAAATTTTCGCCGTGTTGAAATCACGAAATCCTATAATGAAGTTGCTCCAGACACTGGGAATCGTTATATGTTACGATTAATCCAACCAAAAAATAATGACCGAAGGCATTGTATCACTAGATTAACTAGATTTTTGCCTGATTTAACTTATGAAACTGCTGCTGATATTGTTGACTTAGCCCTCGTTGAGGGAATATCGCTTGTGCGAGTATTCAATAGTATTAAAGAAGCTGAATACCTGGCAAAAATGCTTCGAATGGCTGATCCTCCTATTAATGTCCAGATATATGACAGTAAAACAGATAGTGTGGTGAATTAAACGTCCTAGTTCGTATATTTGCTTATATTGTTTATACATTTTAACAAAAATCACATATGTTCAACGAAAAATAAATCTACTTCTTAGTCTGTTTATAGCATGGGAAATGGAGGGATCTCCGCCAGTCTCTTGTTAGCGGCATAATAAGATGATTTACGATGAATTTCATTTTGCACAAAATTTAATGTAAATAATATTAATTGTGCTGCCAACCACTTCACGCGTTTGCGATGACGATGTAAAAATGGGACCTTGTGATATATCTTTTCAATAAACCAATATTTTTTGGTGGATTTATCAGTCTTGGTATCCGCTTTAGAATCAAAATATTGTAGCATTCTACTGCTATAAGTATCTAAGTCGTCTTTTAATTCCTGTAGCGGGCCTTGATAGGACCATGATTGAGTCGAGGCGTTATACATGATGTCAGACTCCAATCCTTTATTCATTGCTATTTCACAATCAGAATATATTTTATTCTTCATATCAGTAACAGTATTAGCTGTGTATACTCTTGAGGAATCAGAAAATGAATTTACATAAAGCATGTAATAATAATCACGCAATTTATCTAAGTATCGATTATATAATTGATGCAGTTTGTTGATAGAATTCATTTTGTCTAATTCATTCATATCAGTGTCACTATGCAATGTCACAAGTAAATGTTTCATATCGTGACTAAATTCATATATTGGAAGAGATTCTGTATCTATTTTCTGCATCAACTTGATATATTCAAGCTCCCTTCCCTCGATACTGTTGATACTCGAGTCGTGCAATGCCAAAATTGTGACAGTATTGTGTGATGGGAATGGAGACGCCGTTACAATGAGAAACGCGAGCAAAATAATCAAGAAACGCATCATTTTTCCTCCAAATTTGCCAAAATGTTTTGGGAGAAATTCCAACTACAAATCCCTAAAACGGCCCTGATAAAAATGAAGTGTATGTAGGTAGAAAAGAACTAAGCAAAGAGACAAAAGACGACCGACATAAAGAGTCCCGCACAGAGCAATGGTAGCTTTACTCACTCACTCCAGGCAGAATAATTTATTACTCTCCTCAATAGATTTGGATACTTGTAGTAGTTAGTGCTGTAGTAGGCGCAAATGCATTTGAGAAAACTACGCCTATTGTGAAGACAAAGTTAAAAGGTTCCGTTGCAAATGTGGAATTGACAGGAGAACTGCCATGGGGAGGTAAATATTTAAATCGCTAACTTTCATTTACTGCATATAAACTTATATGTAAATAGGTTTATTCGACCCACTTGGTTTTTCTAGTGGCACAGATGCAGACACTTTAAAGCTATGGCGAGAAGCAGAGTTAAAGCATTGTCGACTCGCAATGTTAGCAACAGTTGGTATGCTGACAGCTGAGAATTGGAATCCATTATTCGGTGGTAAAATTATGGGTATCTCAATTAACCACTTCCAGCAAACGTACAATGTATGGCCCCAGTTTTGGTTAGTCATTTTGGCTGCTATTGCATCTGTTGAATTTATGACAATATCGAAAGGATGGGAGTCAGTTGATGGATCTATTTTTCGCTCAAAATTGCAAGATGATTATATACCAGGTAACATAGGATTTGATCCATTGAATCTAGTGCCAAATAAAAGTTATGATGATCCAAAATTTCTTGAAAAACGCAATAAGGAGTTAAATAATGGAAGATTAGCTATGCTTGCAGTGGCGGGAATTGTTGTTCAAGAGTTAAAAGATCCAACACATACAATATGGGAGCACATTAAAGACTATGGCTTTGGTCCTGTGAAATGAATAAATACAAGGAAACAAACTTTAACTATACGCCGAATATTTCTCTTCGAACTTCAGGTGTAATCTGATGATGCAATTGAACTCTTAATAATAATTTTAACTTTTCTCTTTGAGTTTCATCTAATTCATTTTTATATCGTTGTGCAAAAACTAAAAGTGATTGATGCCATATGACCGGTAAAACGCGATTCTCATTCTGAAATGATACAAAGTGGGTCACTAATGCATCAATTACACGACGAGGTAGTGCGTACTTCTTATTTAATAAAACTTTAAGAAACATACTCGTTGATCCGGAGTATGGCATTTCCGCTAATCGTAAGAGCGCTGCAGCAGAGTGGTCATTGGGTATTGATACTTTAGCTAATATACTACTGATTATTATTGCTTCGCGTAATGTGCAGGTACTTGATTGTGCCAGTGGTAGTAATAATCCTTTATAAAATGCCGCTGGTTTGTACACCGCTTTCTTCAATGCCATGTAGAGATGGTAATTTAATTTATCATTTCGTCGAATATCATCACGAACTTTCTCTAATAATACTAAATTTAAAAATCTTTGTGTCATTTTTGCATTTAAATTTGATGCGAATATTCTAGTACATGCATAAGTTGCACAAGGAGACCATTCATCAGGACGAGTCAACCATAACACGGCCTCCCAATTTTTTAAGTGTGGTAACATTTTTAATGCTTTTGGTAATTTGCCTGATTTATAGTGGGCTAATAATTTTCCTACTGCGGTGTACACTTCGTTCACTTTAGGCGGAATTGAGTTATCCGCTTGTGACGTTTCTTCCTCAATATATCCTTCTTCTTTTTCTCTGATTTTTTCCATAATTATATCAGCTAATGTTCTAGTCTCTACTCTTCCGGCATTTAAAAATGTTGAGACAACGGCCTCTTCTGCTTCTGTTAATCCAGTGGCTGCTGCATATTCACCATCAAATTCAATCATGTTCTCACCATCTTCGTCCTCCTCTTCTTCCCCGTCCATACTATCCACGTCGTCAACGTCGTCATTATGATTGCTCACTGCTGACTTACTATTACTACTACGCTTCATATCTTCGAATACAACTTTTTTATTAAATTTCTTTAAATCCTCTTGATCATCGTCACTCATGACATTATCATCCTCATTGAGGCTATCATTCTGATTTTCCCTCGGGGCCTTCAGCTTTCCCACTGGCTTCTCTATCTCGGTGCTGAGCGGGTCGTGGCGGAGCTTCACCCCCACCTTCTTGGACTTCTCCTTCGGCATCACTGCAATGAATGGCGATTTCGCCAATTTTTATCGTGGGCCGGTGTAGTACCGGTGTTCCATACGGGCCGGTACATACTTGACGATGCTGCAGATGTCTCCAATGCCTGTCTAACCTACCAAAGTGATTGGTAGGCTTTATGGGTAAGATAAAGAAAGACTCAAAAAGGGAGTGGATTAATTCTGTGTGTTTTTACAAGTTTTCTGGTAAAATTAGCTATCAATGCCGCTATTTTCATGCATCAACATTGTTATAGGTGGTTTGTAGTGGCAAGAAAGTAGGAAATCAGTAGGGTTTTGAAGGAATCTTAAGTTCCGGATTTTGTCCAGTTGGTATCCACGAGAGACAGGAATTGAGTCAACGAGTCCCAGAAACCAACAAGAATGCCATACCCACAAGTACAACAGAAAGCGCCCGCCTTCAAGTGCGGCGCCTTGATGCCAAACAAGGAGGAGAAGGTCATCTCGCTTGATGACTATGCGGGAAAATGGGTCGTATTGTTCTTCTATCCTTTAGATTGGGTACGCGCGGACACCACTATTTGATATCTTACGCTATTATTTTACTAACTTGTGCTCTAATTTTATAGACTTTTGTATGCCCAACTGAAATTATTGCATTTGGTGATCGTCAATCTGAATTCTCGGCTATTAATGCTCAAGTAATAGCAGCATCATGTGATTCCTATTTTTCACACTTAGCCTGGTGCAACGCTCCAAGATCTGATGGTGGTCTTGGTGATATGAAGATTCCAATACTTGCTGATTTTGACAAGAAAGTTGCTACTGATTATGGATGCTTATTACCTGATGGCGTACCATTACGTGCCTTATATATCATCTCCCCAACTGGTATATTAAGACAAATTACTGTCAATGATTTACCTGTTGGCCGAAATGTAGATGAAATTATTCGTCTTATCAAAGCATTCCAATTTGTTGACGTTCATGGGGAAGTATGTCCTGCAAATTGGCAACCTGGTGATGCCACAATGAATGCTGATCCAGTCAAGTCTAAGACCTATTTCAATTCTACTTGGGGTGATAGTTCTGCCACCGGTGGATCTGCCGCTGCTGATGGTATTACTGAAGTTACCGCTGTAGCCGATTTCTCAAAGGTCATCAAAGGAGCTGGTTTAACTGTTGTTGACTACTGGGCGCCATGGTGCAAAAATTGCAAAAAGGTATCTCCAGCATTCAGTAGATTTGCATCGCAATACAAAAATGTTACTTTCCTTAAAGTAAATACTACTGAAGCAGAAGCTCTATCCAGTGAGTATGGTGTTGATGCATTACCAACATTCCAATTTTTTAAAGCTGGTGTTAAGGTAGCTGAGTTGAAGGGAGTTGATGCTAATGCCATTGAGAACGAAATTAAGAAGCATATGTAACTGTTCTATGTTAAATACAATACGTAACAAAATATTTAGTTTTTTTGGTTTTCACCATCTGCTCGGTGAGCTTGGTGCAAATAAATTCAAGAAATCTTCACCTAAGCTTGTCTCCAGAGTCAATTCTGAAGTTAAATGTTCACAAGAATCAGACAATATTTCAATGTCTTCGTCATCATCACAATCAGATAATACTATATCTTCATTATTCTGGTTGATCGGACTAGTACGATTAAACACCGAAGGTGGGCTCTTCTTATCGTTGGTGGTGCTTCGAAGTGACTTTGAACGCTCTAAATGTGGTGAATTATACTCATTCAAGTGATTTGAATAAGAAAAAACGGAAGTTGGTGACGTATTCGATGGACGACGTGTGGTACTGCTACTCTTAGTAGCACCAGTACTTGGTATGGTGTTCGCTGCACTATAATTTATTTCAATACGGAATGGGACATGACTGCTGTCCAGATCTAAGAAGCCGTCACGAACGGGATCATTAATAGTATTTAGTGCACTCTGACTGCCTCTCCTGCTATTGGAGTTTAATTTGCTGGCTTTGATATCTATTTCTTCAACAATACTATCGTCGTCGCTGCGTATTTCCACAATACTATCGTCATCACTTATTTCATTATCTATTGATTTTGCATCCGCTAAATCAATAGGGAATGCGCTTGATTGTCGGGATGGTGGACGGTGCGGGAAAGTGTCGTCTTGCCAAGATGTATTTACAAATCCATTAAATGATGACAACCTTCTTAAATTTGGATGATCTTCTGTATTAGTTGCACTAACAACTACTGATGATGCT
>JACCDO011674063.1_pt1 | contig 12047 bp, 10 predicted proteins | sample 7446101 | NCBI WGS metagenome assembly JACCDO01 (sample SAMN15323440, study PRJNA562643) | freshwater metagenome | isolation source: river surface water | place: USA:Blue River Watershed | collected 2017-08-16 | reverse complement strand
TGTTTCTTACGCAACAACCAGCCGGTACTCGATTAATTCATTTAGGAAATAAAAATCCCCTCAAAAATTTAATAGAAAAAATACATTTTAAATATAACATGTACGAGGACGTGTTCCGCGACGACTCTTGGCTGTTAACGGAGGACTGCCAGGATTTGGATGAAAACAAAAAACGAAAAAATAACGTTCAAATTGATAGCAATGATAATGGTACCACTAGCGAACAGATGAATAAAAAACAAAAGAAGCGATTTATATGGCCTGATAGGTAGTCATTCCCTAACTCACTCACTCACTCACTCACTCACTCACTCATTCACTCATTCACTCACTCACTCACTCACTCACTTACTTACTCACTCACTTTCTTGATTGCAGCTTACACAAAGACTTCTTAAGCGCTGTATTCGACATCGGATTAAAGAATTGTACAATAAAAGCAATTAAGAGTACTATTGACCCAAAATATGAGAGTCAATTGAGTGTAAAACAGTTACAACAATATTTGAGTCAACTAAAGAAACACCGCGAGACTGAAAGATCTAATAATGTATCTTGTTACGAAGAGTCTATGAGGCAACAAACATGCACAGAGGCACAGACAGTAGAAAAAATAGAATCACAAAAACTAGGAGTTGAATTAGCTGGAAATTTAATAAAAAAACTAGAATACATCAATGAAAAGATCACACACCAAACCAATTGTTATGCAACGTTGAAGGCGTCACTAGCAAAGCAACAAAAGGTTCAATATCAACTCATGAATAAGATAGCACAACTAGATCCAAGATATAATAATTTACATAGTAAGGTACCATTACACATACCTGCTTCGGGTAAGTCAAGTCCGGCGACAATACCACAATTAATACCCAATAACCATTCATGCAGGGCTGAATTGCAAATCATGTCGGATATGAGGGCACAAATGGACATACACAGAAGACTACTATCTCGGCGGCAAGACCACTTATCGCAATCATCTATTGATGCCAACTCTGCCGACGCACTTGCACCAAGACCGCTAAAACCACATAATTTGAAAACTGGTGTGGATACTAATTTGAATGCTACGCCGAGCAGGGTAGTGCCGAATAATGATGAAAGAGTTGCTGTTAATTCAGGTGAACATATAATTGATGACTGGTTTGGGTATGATTCACTTGATATAGACATTTTCTCTTTCCTAAAATGATGAATGGTGTATTTATATTATTCACATATTGTACAAAATATTATAATCTTGTGAAAGAGTAAATCCCACTTACTGACTCTTCCTTGTGCAACAGAAATCCTTTAGTTTCCATGAGATCAAAAAACAGTTTCGATTCGTCTATTCTACGCTGCCAACTCATCAGAAACTCTTTTATCTCATTATTTTCAAATAAATAAAGCAAAAAATCGACTAAAAGTGGATAAACTTTGACATATAATAGTATATCGGATGCGATTATGTACTTGAAACTGTGTTTAGTCGACTCTAGCTCTTCGGTACTATCACCCCATGAGTAGGGCAGGTGGGGACAAGGGACGAGTCCATTTAACTCATAATTGTATTTGATATTTTCTTCAATTTCACCTCCATCATTGTAGTCCGATGTAACCATACTGTAATTATAATATTTCTGTAAGTATATTGCTAACGCTCCGGTAGCTGCGCCTAATTCTAGTATCTTTCCGTCATTGTACACTCTGTTTTCATCGATAAATGATGCCAACTTCATTGCCCCTGGCCACACCTGATTTGCATTCTGTGAATGCCATGAAAATTGTCGTATTTTTAATGATTTTGTTGATGTAAATTGTATAATATCTATAGAATAAACTTGTTGAAACCCAATATTCTCATGATCATCATCGCTATCAGAATTATTTCCAAAAAAACCATTCAAACTTATAGGTGCTGTCATAGTTACTTCCGACTTACTTGATCTAAAATTTTAACAACTAATTACTTTCTAAACTAGACAGATAATTATTCGGTTGTAAACCCACCCACTTAATAGCTCACTCACCCACTAAACCAGTTCCAATTTTCGAAATTGTAATTCTGGCGATATTTTTTTGGCCCACACCCTTTTTTCACGGTTGAAAAAAATAGAAAAAAAATAGTGTTTAAATGTGGGCATTTGTACTGCTGCTGGCAGCGGTCTGCGTCGTATCTGCGGAAGATCGCCTTGGTGCCTTCTATGACCGCTTGCAACACGAAGATGTGGTGAAGTGTAAAGATCCAACGAGGTTACTGCCTCATTGTAAAGAATGTATTCCAGGTATTTCAATTCCAAATTAATCATGTATTTATTTGTTTATTCGCTTATTTTTTTGACCTAATGTTGATAGGATTGAAACAAGGAAGGGATAGCCATACTTGTAATGAATTTATACCTGATTCGGATGCCATTCGAAAGGAAATAGCGATGTTAACGAAACAACGATTTGGTAATAATATTGATCCAAAGAAGCCGTATGGGTTATACCCGTACTTGGAATTGCCCGATTTTATGAAACGCCAGGAAGCCTTTGGTGAAATGATATCCATGCGTAATAATTCATTGAATATTATCGACATTGGGGCATATTATAATCCGATTCATTTGTTTTTAACACCAAACCATTGTCCCCATTCGGTTATCATTGTTGAGCCCATTTTAGATGCATTATCTGCTATAGTACCATGCCACAAAAATTATATACGACATGACAATCCTCATCGAAGCACGCATTATATAATATTACCTATTACATTTAAATTTTTTATAACTATAAAACAAATGCTCCCCAAACCAGGTACACTCATCGTTTACTCACACTTTTATTCTAGCTAACTCGCTTAACTCACTCATGGCAGACACTGTTGTATGCATTGGATGTGACAGTCATTACGGACCAAGCAAGGTAATGTTAGAAACTACTTTTGATAGACCTTACACTTTGTTTATGGAGTACCCAAGTGAGTACATACACAATAAGCGAACCTACAAGCTTATGATGGGACAGGGACCAGGTGAAGAGTTGTTATTTTTCAAAAAGTTTCAGCCAAAAACAAATGCAACTGAATACATCAAGCGAATCATGAAAGTAATCGATTACGCCGTGATTTAGAGCGCTTCACATCAAGTGTGTATTTGGTTGGTGGTAGGAAATTAGTAGCGTATTAGTGAGTAAAAGTGTGTTTTATTGTTCATTATTATATACATTATTTCAACAAATATTATTCTTCGACAACCATGTCGTCTTCAAACGCAATGACTCCGTCTTTTTCCTTTTTAAATTTATCGAATTGGGCTACTAACTCAGTGGTGTCGTTCTTAATAACATCTAATTTATGTGGAAGTTCTTCTAAAAACTTCCTTTTACGATCCAGAACCTCTAAATTATTCTCATGGACCGTTGCAAGGTCATCTAATACCTAGTGAATCGATTATATTAGTGAGTAATAACTTTGGAGTTCGTCCGTCAGTCATAGTACCTGGTTAAGAGCAATTCTTTTATTCATTTCATCATGAAAAATTGTCATTATATTCTCATGTTGCGTCTCTAAATCTTCTGCATACTTTTTTAATGTAACTACTTTGCCAATATCCTTTTCAATTTGCTCGATATTAGGGCACGACAGACTTTGACAAACTTGTTATGGAAGAAAGTGAGAAGGAGTTTGAATTCATGCTTTCATTAGTGCGTACCTTTAATTTCATTACTTAAATATGATTTTTTATAGTATAAATTTTGTAATAATAATAATTTTGTATCGACTTTACTCTTGTGCGCCTCCACATTCTTACGACAACTATCCAGATGTAACAATAATTTACGATTAATATCTTTTAATTCGAGCAATAGTTTGCACGCATTTCTATATGTGTCCTCGCATACCCTTGACTCCCGCGGACCGCCGACGAGCGCGATCAACTCGTCGCACTTCTGCACAAGCTGGCTCACGTGATCCATACAGACACACGCAGGGACACGATGAAGGAGATGGCAGTATTCTGCTTGTTGCAATGCGGTTTGCAATTGGTTTTGCAATTTCCTGAAAAAATCATCTTAAAAATGTGGCAAAATATTGGAAAAGGTGTGGACAGACAAGAAAGAGAAATAATAGAATATGTTGAATATTAAATACAGCAGAAATAGTATGGAGTAAATTTAGAATCAGAATAAATAATCCGTATATTTAGCTAGCCGTTGAATCTTCCCGTGGCGTGTCTGGAAACGGTGATAGTTATAAATCGAGCTTAATATTATCAGATTGCTTGCTCAGGATTGCTGCCAAGACACTAGAATTACTATTGATGATACAAGAAACACAGTCAAATAACCATACTACACGACTCGATTCCAGTTTTCCACAGAACCCTACCACAAAAATTCCATCATAGATCCGTTACGATTCAATCACCTAGGCTTAGTGAATGAAGCAATCACAACGAGAATTACAACTTGATATAATTCCTCATCATAATTATTACTTCTATTATTCAATAGCACTTGATAATCCCCTAACCGTGTGATATTTTCATTTTTTTGAAAATTGAAAAATAATAAAAGTAGCGATGATAACTAATTTGGACGACGATTTCGTGGACAAGATCAGGGAGAAGTATGGCGACTCTGTTAGCAAAATCAACTTGGCACGCAACGGATTGAGTTGCGTCAAAAATATTGAAAAATTATCGAATTGTATTGAGAAATTAAATCTTTCGGGTATTTAGCTCATTCATTTAACTATTATTCACCCAATCACTTATTCACTCACTCATTGTTGATTAAAGGTAATGACTTGGTTGATATTCGTCCATTAAAGCTGTTGCCATTACTAAAAGAGTTGGATTTGCGTGATAATAGTGTAATAGATCTGAGTGCACTAGAAGGTTTGCATGAGCTGCACACATTATTGCTGGATAATAACCAATTAAAGGATATTAATACGCTGCATGTGTTGAAAAGGTTAAAGAATCTGAAATTTATATCATTGAAAGGGAATGCTGTATGCGATACAATAGGGTATCCTTACACAGTGTTTAATATCCTTCCTTCGGTAGTCAAGATTGATGACATTGATCGAGATAGCATTCTGAAAGCAAGTCAAGATAAGAGTACAACATCGCCTACTGACGAACCTGCTGAGAAAATAGTTGTTGACAATGTTAAATTGAAATCGTTACAGCGTCAAGTAGAATCATTAGAGACAGCATTTGAAATGCAAGAGAAGATACTAGGCGTCAACGGCTTGCGCGCTGGTGCTACACTAGAGGGTTCTAGTGACACAAATGTTGAAGTTACCGATGTATCTACTTACCCATATGTAAAATTAATGCAATTTTGGCGACAACAAGTAGTCACTATAACAAGTGATAAAAAAGGAGTAGAAGATGAGCTCGTGGCTACTAACAATCAGCTCAAAGCAATGACGAATAGTTACAACAATCTATTAAATGAACACAATCTATCTAGCATTCAATGGACTCAACGTAACTCTTCATTGGTTGAAAAAGTTAATGGATTAAAATCAACTTTGCAAAGTCATGAAAATCGGGTTCAACAGGACGCATTACGTTTAAGTGATTTAGAACGAGACAATAGTAAGTACAAGAGCTCGTTATCGGAGTTGAAGACGTTTTTATTGGTATCCAAAGGTCAAATCGAAAGTCGGGCGCTTAACACCAATGTCGAATTGATGAAATACTTGAATAAAATTAAATTACTAGAAGAAAAATTAGAAAATGCTGCAGCAAGAGTGTCGTTTGCGAACACCATCATCGCGCAAAAAGAGATCATATTAAAAAACTCCATGGCTGTTCTAGATGCCGAAAGAGTCATGTTAGCAAGTGCGTATAACAGCCATAAGAAAGGTGAGCCAATTGAGGTGGTGGAAGGTGCTAGTAATATGCCATTGATATCGAATCTCCAGATATCTGCTGAAGCGGAAGGGATATTACAAGCCTTGTTCCGTGGTCTCGACCCAAATGATACTGGAACTGTAACCGTCTCGTTGTTAGTAGATGTATTATGTGGGGATGATGACAGCGAGCAATCATGCACTGATATATTTGGTGGTACCCTAGAATTATCATATTGGAACAGTTTGATAAGTAAACTACGAGCTATGACACCTAGTCGGGAGCTTACTTGGGGGGAGTTCTTGCTGCAGCTATTTCCTGATCAGCAAGATAACCGAGTGCCTTTATCAACCAAAGATATGTACGAGTTAAAAGCAAGTGGAATACTTGGTGGTGCCGATTGGGGTGTACCATCTATTAAATACACTATTGAGATGGATGGTGGAGTAAATCCATCACCACCAACAAGCTCTGAAACGTCTCGATTACGTGCCGAACGATCATATTTATTGAATCGGATACAACAAATGAATCGAACGCTTGAGCGACGAGCGGAAGGTGTAAAATCGTTTTTTATTAATGATTTAAGAAAATGTGAATTGAGAGAGAATCGTTTGATGGTGCAGAATAAAGAATTGAAGGATGCACTAGTCCTGCTTGAATCAAGAGTCCTGGAACTGGAGACTCGCAACACGACCGATCGTCAGGCATTAGAGGGACAATTGAAGGAATTTGAACGTGAATGTGATCATTTACGCAACGTTGTTAAGAGTAAATCAGATGAAAATACCACTAAGTATGGCCAGATACTGGCGGATGAAAAGTCGCAATACACTCGTTTAGAGACAGAATACAACCTATTATCGAGAGAGAATAGTAAGAAGGAAGTGCGCATTAAGGGGTTACAACGGGATCTAATACGCCTACAGTCAGCCCTGACAGCTGCGTTAGATGACAAAAATAAGGATGACACGAAGAATGCGACCGATTTAGATTTGTTAAATCAACAAATTGTCGTTTTACAGGAGCAAAATAATAATTTTTTGAGCACTATTACTGAACTAGAAAAAAAATTAGAATTAATGAAACAACGAACGGAACCTATTGCCAATAATGAAGTTGAGCATCCCGACAGGAGTGTGCAGTCAACTGAGGGAGGAATAGAGTCGTTGCAGCAGCAGATGGCGCTAATGCGCTCGTTACCTGTACCAGTCAAATCAAGTGTGCCACCACCAGGGAGTGTATACACCAGTGACGTAGCGTTACCTCCATCTAGTGATGTATACGCCGCACAATTAGCAAAGTTGTTGCGTTTGGCAGAGGATGCCATCAGCAACAGCTAACCATGTATAAATATGATTTGTATGCTTGTTATAACTATTATACCTACCAAGAAGTCCCTGTACCGGTGTGACATACTTTTCTTCTCTTTTTTTTATTTGCAAATTTGCTTTTGCAAACAATTAATCCGCATCATTGCTAAGAAATCGAGCATGAAGCGGCAGCTGCGCTTTGCAAACTACTTGGCATTTAGCCTGGCGTTGCTGATGGCCGTGACTCGCGCGCTGCAGCCTGTCCGACCCACGTCCCGCTTGATCGGCACAAGATTGAAAGGAAAACCATTCAATTTGGATGAGTATTGCGAAGAGAATCTGTACACTATCTGCACAAAGCATGTGCCGGTGCAGCTTCATCCTCGGGAGGAGTACCTGGAGAGTGTGGGTAATAACAAATCGCGGCATGATATATTCCTACTTGATATATCGGTGCGTTCCATGGAGGATATCAACGTTGATTGGATAGGCGATTCATTGCCTGCTTATGAATTATTCAAGAAAAAAATGGTATTGCATGGAGAAAGTCTTCAAAATGATAAGTTTTTGTATACTCATGACGTTGGTAGCGATAGTATGCACAAAATATCAATGGCTAGAATACCTCTTGAGATATATCAAAAACTAACTCTTAGTCGTAGTTTAGTAGAAGTGATGAGTCATAATACCTCAGTAAATGTCATCATGCTATCGCAATTCGGGGAGACGATGCTAGATAATGACATGTTATCTTCATTGGTATCAGCAATGCAGGTGCAACTATTCAATATGCCTAGTTTAAAATCAAATGCACCATCTGGAAACATCGCAAATGGATCAATTTTACGCTTCTTGTTACCTTCCAGTAACGAGAATGAGGCGGAGGATGTTGAAAGTCAATGGTCCAGCTATTACGCCTCGAACTTACAAACTACACCACTAGCACAACCAGTTGATACGAATAAAAAAATGTCGGCATTAGAAGCCGCCATGATCAAAGCCTCTGAGACTCTTTATGCAAGTTATAATGACGATAAAATAATAGACAACAATAGCGCCAATGGGGCGGATAAGGAAGGAATAATGAGAAATGTTAACAGAGCCCAATACGTCAATGATGGTGTTAATATTGCTCGCGCATTATCCTCATTACCGCCAAATATACTAAATCCTTCTTCATATTCCAATATCATTCGTCAATTTGCGGATGCTATGGGTTGTGAGTACTCTGAATGGAACCGCGAGGACCTAATAAAAGAAGGTTGTGGTGCCTTCGTTGCAGTGATACAAGCGAATGACATGGGTGCGAATGACAAATTGATCCGATTAACGAAAAGAGCTGGTAACACACCTGCCGGTGATGGGGTATACTTCCCGTCTACCAGTGTAACTCTGGGCGATGCATATAGTGCAAGCAATAGTATACACTCGTCCACACCTAGACCCTCGAATCGACCAATTGTACTCGTTGGAAAAGGTGTTTGCTACGATACTGGTGGTATTAATATCAAAAGCGCCAATAGTATGAAAACAATGAAGCATGATATGGCGGGATCTGCTGCTGCGCTTGGAACATTCCTTGCCCTTATAGCGAATCGGGACGAGCCCGTTACATCTGCATATCCAGTCGAATGTTGGTTGGCAATAGTTGAAAACAATATCAGTCCAACCGCATTTCGCCCAGATGATGTGGTGACCGCAGTAACTGGCACTACCATCGAGGTAGTACACAGTGATGCTGAAGGTCGCATGCTACTCGCTGATGTACTGGCTATAGCATCGCGTAAAATAGTTAAATCATCATTTCATTCCTTAAAAGATGAAATTTCTCCTAAAATAATGATCGATTTTGCCACGTTAACAGGCACGTGCATCACCAGCTTGTCCAACAAATACATAGGAGCCTTCAGCAATAAAAATGAGTTTTATAAGAAAATAGTAGATATTAGCTCCCAGTGTGGCGAGCGGATCTGGCCTTTTCCACTGGATGATGATTACGAGGATGATCTAAAGAGTGACATCGCCGACATCTTGCAATGTCGCCAGCCTACTGAGGCCGATCATATTTACGCCACTTCGTTCTTGAAGAAATTTGTCAATCCAGCAGTGCCGTGGGTACATTTAGACCTGGGAAGTGCCTACAAGTCAGGTGGACTCAATCATGTGCCCACAGACTACACGGGAAGTGGCGTGATATCAGCTGTGGAAATTATCAAGCGATTTCTAGGTTAATGTTATTATTGTACACATCAATGACATACGTCACTATCAATCACTCTTCAACCCTATTTTCGGCGGTATTATTGCGAAGAATAAGACGCGGATGTCACGTAAACAGCGTTATTTACATAGTCATACATAGTAAAATATCTTTCAAAAAGACAACACCCTTTGTAGTCGGAGAATTCTCTATGTCACCTTCGTACACGATAATAAAGTCGTATGTATTGGTACGTAGTGAGTGAAACGCTTTTGTCACAGAGTCGTTCACAAATATGTATCCCACTGAGTCAGGGTCGATCAAATCCCTTACTCTTACCTCTTTGGTATCAATAACAAATACCGCGGTGGTTAACTTATATACAGACAACGCACCCACCACCACATTATTCTTTACTGACGACAATACAGGGATATACTGGCCTCGTTTGTATCCCTCAAATTGCGCGATCATCGCCCTAGTCACTACTTCGTCCTCTTTTAGTGTTGGTACATCACTCATCTTCCTGGATATCGAAGTTACCTTGTGCGACGACATCGACACGATGGATCTTATGAATTGAATGTCGTCGCGATTAATAAGCTTGGGTATGGTCGACGTCTCTGATAGTAATGGCTTGATCTCGCTGTTCGAGATACCGTTTCCATCCGATCCATACACTGATGGACTGCTCACAACAGGTAATTTATTAACTGTATTCGAAAATATCGCAGATAATGCGCCTGCAATATCGTCGTCACTGAGTTCGTCACTTACTATTCCGAAAATTGCATCTAGTAATTTACCTATAATGATACGTATGAATGAGTGAGCGAGTGAGTGAGCTGCAATAACATAACTTACTCAATGGATAAGATATTGGGAAAAATATTATTTGTAAGAAATATACTAGCGGTATTAAATATGATGTAATGGCAAGTTGGTTCTCGCCGGTGAAAAACGAAGTTGGAATAATTTCACCAAACACGAGAATCACGATGACAGAAATTACTACCGCGACGACATCGGGAACCAATTTGGCCATTAAAATAGGTAAACTTTCAGCTGCAATTGCATTATAAACTAACAGGGTGACTAGTAAGTAATGATGATTTGCTGGATCCACAATAGGCAAAATACTGTGAGTGAGTAATGATGTGAGATAAAATTTAAGAATGATACGTTTAGTAAATAACCTAGCCGCGTAATTTTTTTCATTTTTATTTCCACTATGTAGTTTAGATTTTAATTTTAATCTATCTAATGACAAAAGACCAAGCGTTAATCCTGATGCAAGAGCCGCACTTATTATGCACAATACAGCCAAGCAAAGATAGACCCAATCGATGGCCTACATTTCATATGAAGCGAGTGAGTAAGTAAGTGAATGAAGGTAGAGTCATAGAGAATGAATGCTTCTTACATCTTCAGGATTATTCCAATACCAATTATCCGTCAGCTGGCGACGGAATGAGCTGGTATTCATGGCTTTCAAGCGACAATCTAATGAAATTTCTTAAAAATTTCACTCATGAATTCGTCATGAAATTTTCATAAATTTATTGCGGCCCTAGCTGAGGGTGTGGAGTTGTGACAAACGGAACAAATTCATTTGAATGAATAATTGAACGAATAATTGTGCCTGTAAGTCTTCTAGTAGCAGCTGATTAGCGGTATGCGTACTGTGTAATGTGTGTAGAAAACTTTATTGCTTTTATTCCCTTTACAGGATCAGCCGACCCCTTCTACTTCAGTTACACAATTGACAATTCAACAGGATTTTCTTCCTGTAAGATTTTAATATAGTACCAAATTATTGCATTCTCTACTTCATTCGGGTTTATTTTATCCAGAATCCTACCGATTTTTTGCTACAATCTTTCCATTTTCAGTATATAGAAGCAGCAAATCGCAAACTGTTTCTCGGGTTTCCGTTTTCTCTTGTAATACAGTCAACAATGTAATTACTGTCTCGAACGGATCCGGTAGTGTGGACCGGCACTCAATTACCTGTACTGTGCCTCAGTCATTTTCGCTGAAATTTTGATAGGTACTATATCAATCAAGTGCTGCGCCACGCACCACATCGAACAGTCGCGTTGGGATGTCAAAAGCCGAGAGCGATCCGCTCATCAAGTCGATTCGCAACAATGATCAATTGGAGGACGGGGATGTTGTTACGGACGTAATCAATGATTCATCCGCTATTGGATTATATCGCAATTTTGTTATGATGTCTGTTGCATTTTCTTGTAATCATGGTGCGGTAGTTAGTTGTTTGGCATATTCGACGACTGAATTAGGAAATTCTTTGGGTGGATATGGATCAGGAACATTGTATGTAATGTATGCATTAACGGCATTTTTGTTATCAAAGCCAATTGTAAGTATGGTTGGACCTAAGTTGGGATTATTAGCTGGTGTCGGTGGCTATTGCGTGTACGTCGGGGGGTTTCTGTTTGCTATATTAGTTCCAGCGCTAGCGTATCCTGTGTTCATTACAGCGTGCGCTATAGGTGGCATTGCTGGAGGTTTATTATGGACATCACAGGGTAAATACTTTGCTAAAAATGCAAAATTATATTCTGATGCGAGTGGAATTCCCGTTGAACAGGTGAATGCAACATTTGCGGGTGTTTTTGCCACTGCATATTTAGGTCTGGAAATGGTAACTAAAGTCCTGGCAACAATTAT
>JACCDO010666616.1_pt1 | contig 12047 bp, 10 predicted proteins | sample 7446101 | NCBI WGS metagenome assembly JACCDO01 (sample SAMN15323440, study PRJNA562643) | freshwater metagenome | isolation source: river surface water | place: USA:Blue River Watershed | collected 2017-08-16 | reverse complement strand
GGTGTATGGAGTTTCATCGATGTTAGAGAATGCACTAGTGTTGAGTGATCATGAGGAAGTTGTTATTCAGTATGAAGTTAAGTTACAAGAGCCTGTAACATGTAGTGGTGCATATATTAAGTTACTTAGTAGTGATCCCTCGTTAGATTTAAGTGAGATTGATGATAAAACTAGGTATACAATTATGTTTGGACCTGACAAATGCGCCCCTGGCACGAACAAAGTTCATTTTATATTGCAGCATCAGAACCCAATCAATAAATTATTTGAAGAAAAACACTTTAACTCACCTTCTACAGTGAAATCAGATAGAAGAACACATTTATATACATTGCATTTAAAGAAAGATAATACATTTGCAACTTATATCGACATGAAGTTAGAAAAATCTGGTCACTTACTGGAATCTATGCAGCCTCCAATCACTCCTCCTGAATTCGTTGATGATCTAGAAGACAAGAAGCCTGCTGATTGGGTTGATATATCGGAGATACCAGATCCCGATGACAAGAAGCCTGATGATTGGGATGAAAATGAACCAAGAATGATTCCTGATGCGTCAGATGTGAAGCCAGAAGGTTGGCTTGACAATGAACCAGCAGAGATACCTGATCCCTCGGTGTTGAAGCCTGAAGACTGGAATGATGAAGAAGATGGTGAATGGATTGCACCTCTCGTCCCTAATCCTGCTTGTAGCGCTATTGGATGTGGTGACTGGGAGCCTCGTCAGATCAAGAATGACAAATACAAAGGTAAATGGTCCCCCAGGAAGATACCTAATCCTGCGTATAAAGGTGATTGGAAGCCAGCACAAATCCCTAATAAAGCATACTTTGAAGACAAAGAGCCACTGAAGAATGTGGCAGCAATCCGCGCATTAGCCATTGAGGTGCAGGCAAACAACGGCGGTATCTTTTTCGACAACTTTGTTATTGCTACCTCCCTCGATGACGCGTTTGAGGTAGCGAAGCTTACGTATTCGATCAAGCAACCACTCGAAGATCAGATCGAGGAGCAACAGCAAAAAACTAAATTGAAGGAATCGCGCGAAGCCAAACTCGCCTCTGGCTCACTCAAAGATTATATTGAAGTGAAAATGTCAGAATTTTTTGAATTATTTGGTGAAAACACTGTTTACGCGGTAACGGCGGTGTTCACCACCGTGATATTGGGCGCGTTGTCGTTAGTGTACCTTCTTTGCTTGAAGAAGAAACCAGCTGCGCCGTCCACACCCTCCGCGGCCGCAGCATCGACTGTGAGACGTTCTACCAGGAACAAGGAGACAAAGGCGGCGGAGGATGAAGGCAGTGATGACAGTGCAAGCGATGAAAAGGAATAATTTTTTTCTTGAATTATGTGATTCAATACATATTTTTGTTTCTCTACAACTTTTTGTACAACGGTAACATCAATTCTCCTCTTCGAAGACTTCGTCTTGGTACTCTTCGGCTTCTTTGTCGTTACTTCCGGTCTGTTGCGCTGGTTCTGAATCAATTTTTGGTGACGCTTTTGCGGCCGGCGATGACTTGGTGGAGTTGGTAGTTATTTGATGAACGAATTCTCGAGCCGTTTCATTTCTGATCTCGGCGGTGGTAGCACGCACTGGTTCCGACTCTGCAGGCTCCGCGATAGCAATAGGTGTGGACTCCACCGATGCAACTAAACGAACCGGTGTCGATAGTGCGGACTCGACGACCTTTGTTGGTACGTATGGAGAGGTGTCGTAGACAGGCACCGGTGTGGATACCTCACTCTTGGGTTTCACGCTCGTGACTGTTGGTTTTTCAACTACAGGTTTATTGCTTTGCTTCGTTCTGTTCCCTGTAACGGTTGGACGTTTCGCTACTGGGTTACTCTTGGGTGGTGCCGTGGCTGTTATTTTCTTAGTCGTATTCGTATCTACACTTTTATCTGCTGGTGGCTTTGCCACAATGTTAGTTGAGTGCTGCTCAGTCTTCGCTGCAACAGGAGCCTTGACAGGCTGGGAGGTAGCTACAGTAGCTACAGTAGCTACAGTATTCGCCTTGCTATTCATTTCCTCCTTCATTGATTTCACTTGCTTTTTGGCGAGATTAATGCGGAAACTTCCTTGCAATTTGACTGCGGCTTTGTGCTTTTCCTCTAGTTCTACTTGTTGCTGTTTTAACTGGGTGACCTTTTTCTTCGCTAACGCCATGCGGAACCCGCCTTGCAGCTTGACCACATGCGCCTCTAGCTCCCTCTCGTCTCCCACGTTGGATTCTTGTATTATCTTTTTGGTTTGTTTCATATTTTGCACTTTTTTACGTGCTATTTTGCCTCTTATACCGCCTTGTAACTTCGCTATGGCCTTCGCTTGCTCGTCATCAACAGCTGTGATGGGGACGGCTTTAGTGACAGACTCGCTTGCAACCGCCTTCTTCGCGTTCGTAGGTGTTGCTTTGTTATTCGCTGGTTTATTGCTAGCTTGTTTCACGTTCATTGGTGCACGTGGTGAAGTATTTGATGGTTTATTAGTGACTGGAACAGCTGCTATTGCTCTTGGTCTAGCCATTCCTTTCGATCCACCGCGGCCACCAGGCCTGCTTGTTGGACGAGATGCAGATGGCATCGAAGGAGTACCAAATAGCTCATCGCCATCACTATTTCGTTGATCATCTGCATGTTGAAGAAACTTTGAAAATGCTTCCACTTTATCCAAATTTACCTTGGAAATCGCCGCCATCCACACCTCAATATTGTCGGCGGATGTAACCAGCATGTCACCATCGAGCACATTGGACACATCCTCTGACGTTAATTGTGCTTCATATCTCTGTCCACTACTCGAGTCGATGCCGTAAATGATGTACCTGTCCCTGAACGGCTCCTTCACCACTGCGACATCCAAGACACGGTCATCTTGGACTTTTGTGTACTCCAGCAACACATTTTTAAATTTGTAATCACCAAATGATTCTGCTTTTCTTGCTGATTGACTCCCTACGTGCGTGAGGAAATGAGTGAGGAGGTGGGTGAGTATGATTGAATTAAGAAGGAGAAGATACCACTCATGATGTTATTGAAGTACAATCCATCCATATGAGATGACTTCTGTATCTCACCCTCGGATCTAAAGGTAATTGCACCATCGTTCTCATCTCCAAACTTTCCTCGTTTCAAAGCTTCTGCTAAACCAGTTACAATACTTATCTTTGGACCTCTTTTCTTCTTCTTATCCTTCTGTAAGCGAAGCGGTAAGTACATAATTCAATGAGTAAATAAGTGAATACCACCTTAGGTGCAAGTGGATTGATCATGTGAAGATCATTGTATCCATAAACTGGAGTTATCCTTTCCAATCGATTGGCCATTGCTAGATTGCGCTTGTGAATCAACTGCGCTATTTCTAAGCGATGTCTGAAATTCATGGTTCCTGGATGTGCATCCAAGTGTCTAGTGTCATTGATGAAATTATTAATCATACCCGGATTCTCCATAATCTTGAATATTCTCTTTGCCAATTGTAAGTTATCTTTCGCAACTCTTTCTTTTACTTCTTGTGTCCTTTCATCAATATGCTTCACTAATATTACATGAGTAAGTGAATGATTTGAGCAAAGTATTGACTTAAGAGTGGAATACCTGGTGATGCATTACGCTCTAACTTTTCCTTATACGATCGAGGCATCGATGTATCAATAGTTTTGGTGACTTTCTTTAAGCGATCATGATGGCACCGCACTGTTTTCTCTGCGCCGAAGTTGCAGTCTCCGATCACTCCTTGCTGCAACGCCTTCATCGCTACTGTTTCGCAATAACCTGGAGTTTCTAACGCTTTTATGCCCACACCCAGGCCTTACGGCCCTTTGAAAAAGGTTGAATGAATGAATGAATAATTAATGAATGAATAATAAATAAACAGTGAATAAATAATGAATAAACAGTGAATAAACAGAGAATAAACATAGAATTTGTAATTATTCGACAAGGTGCTTCGGTCGAGTAACGGCTACCTAAACAACGATCTGAAGACCTTGTGCGCCGATTCCTCTTTTGACCGTTATCTTTCTATGAAATATTCAACTAAGCTGCTGTCGACTATCGTTGCCTCGTTATTACAGTCTCGGTTTGTATCCGAATCATAAAACAAAGCATTTCCACACTGCACCGGTCCGTTACTAAAAAAATAACCGGGGAAAAAAAACAGCGATAAGTGACCTGGGGAGTAACTGTGAGGTGATTTAGCGATTAGAGAGAGGATGGATGACCTGCAGTCGCTGGCTTCAGCAGAGGTTTCGAAGCACTCGCATTCCATTTTATCAGAACATGAGCACCACCACCACGACTATCGATCATCGCATATTGTGAGCACCGACAAGAATGTGTTGGACGCCAAAGCACCTGCGATGCTCCAAAGGTTTTTGAAGTTCAAAAAAGATGTGGATACGGAGAGCAAAGAGGTGTATAATGAGTTCCTACAGAAAGCCGATCAAGTCATAAGTGTTATGAAAGACTCGCCTATACACATAAGTTCCAGTTTCAAATATAAATTATATGATCATTTACCATCTAGACCTGAGTATAACTCTTCCATTAATGATATATTTATGTTCTATGCTAGACTGGATCAGGTCTATAGTTCCACCTTCTCCGCAGCAGATGTGCAGAATGAGACCATGAATATGCGTGAATTACTATTATTTTGTCAAGATTTTCGCATTGTGCCAAAGCTATTAAACATTAGAGAGATACAGTATCTATTCAAAATCAAGCAGTTACAAATGGCGCGCGACTTCTTCGTCACCTGGAACAAGATGATTTGCGATGAGTTCAAGGATTTTCTGGTACGAATGGCAATATTTTCGTATAATAAAGCTGGATTTAAACGGTTAATATTGAATACGGTCGGCACCATGCCCACTCCCCAGCAAATAGTCTCGTACTTTGCGAAGTACCTGCATTTGGATGACATTCAGTGGGTGCGGAATCACATCAACACGGTAGGGCGACAAACACAACGTGATGTAAATTTTCGTTCTGCAGATGAAAAAAAATTAGGTAGTTCAGGTGGTAAATCATTGAAAATGAATGTAGATTTAGGCGCATTTGACGATGACGATGATAGCGATAGCGATAGCGAGGGAGAAACGAAGAACAGAAAAGGGACAGCGGCAGACGCAGTGAAGAAACTAGGAAAAAATAAGGATAGATCTAAACAAGGAGGACTGATGAAGCTGTTGAAGTCCACAGCTGTGGAAGAGGACAACTCGCACTACCTACCGGAGTCGCTGAAGACCAAGCTGTACCAAGAGAACAAAGATGGAGGGGAGAAAACGGGACCAGAATTGAACGCCTCGGATGAGTATGTTGATCATCAAATAGCAGAGTTCGAAAGTAAGCATAAAAATGTTCATTACGACGAAGACTCGGACGATGACAACCACTCGGTGGGTGAGTATGTATATAAAAGTGGCACTGGGTTAAATACAAACTTCGTATCAGCAACGACTAAAAATCAAGACGACTCGGATGAGAATCCGTTGGTCGGCTACTCCGTTGATTTAGTCAGAGAACTGCATAAGTACGCATACACACCGCCGCTGGTTCAGTCATCGGAGATATTCAGCTCGGAAGGACCCTTCATTGACATGGGTTGCTTGCCCATCGGTGCCCAATGTGTTGTCAAATTACATATCACCAATAAAACCAATGACGATCTCCGTGTTGATGTTACTTGCAAGCAGTTAGACTCGGATAACTCGCGTGTGAGTACATTTCCGTCGCGGCTTATAGCTGGCTTCACGCGTCCAGTAAGTGTTAAATTCACTGTTCAAGTACCTGACAAGAATATATTGGGTCTCATTGATATCACTTGCATCAACCAGCGTCATGAGAAGGTGTCGCACATCACCTGCCCCATATTCTACAGAGTGGGCACAGACAGCTTGGTCATCAAGAACTCTACGCTGTGCACTATCCGCACACTGCCGATATTACTCAAGGAAAGACTCCGGCTTGATCGAAGTTTGAATATGAAATTTGAAAGAACAAACCTGAATAATCTGACCTCCTTCCAGACGATGCGGGAGAAGACGAAGACGAAGGCGTGAGCGACCGCATGATACGTATTGTAACTATAAACACCTATTTTCATACATTTTTTTTTATTTATTTTTTCACTTAAATCCCTAAATGGCCAAACCAAATGAGCAAAAATTGGTCAATCAGCCAAATTGATAGAATTTGAGGAGCGAATGGCGAAGAGGAGCGCAGACTACGACTACGACTATGACGTGGCGGGCGATGACAATGATGATGCAGCCGATGGGACGTACGACCCGAATGACAGAGGGAAGAAAAAAACTAAAAAAACTAATAGAACAAATAAGCGAAATGTGAAACCCGTAGTGGCCAAAGCGAGAGAGAATGTTGGAGACGAAGACGGTGATGATGAGCTCGAGGTTGCTCTTAGGGACTTCTCTGGATTAAAACTCAAGCCAGACCACCAAAAGAGACCCATCTGGGTGACGCCTAATAATGTGATTATACTGGAGGCTTTCTCAGAGTATTACGACAAAGCTTATGACTTTGTGATTGATATTGCCGAGCCAGAGACCAGACCAGAGTTCGTACACACATATAGGCTAACCAAGGATAGTTTGTTTGCATCTTCTATCACTAAAACAACTGACTTTATCATTAAACATTTAAACATATTTTGCAAAACCGAGGTACCCAGTGAAGTTATTCAATATATCCAAGACTGCACTCAGACTTTTGGCAAGGCAAAATTAGTGCTAAAAGATAATAGCTTTTATGTAGAATCGCAATACCCCGAGGTGTTACGAGAATTGTTACGTAACCCAACTATAAAAGATGCTCGTTCAAGGGCATTAATTGAGGACACTATACATACCACTGCGACATCCGCTACATCCGCAGCAGTTGTTAGTGTTGACGCAGGATGCAATACAGGGACGGAGTTCTTACTGTCATCTGTGCAAGAAGAAGATCGCCGCAACTTAATGTCGAACATAGGGATCGATGACGACAGTGATAGTGCTGACGATGAGGACGCTGCTGCTGCTGTTGATGATGATGAACTTAATTCTGGTGCGTTAGTAGTGCCCAAGATGCCAGTAATCAAGGTAAAAACGGTTCACTCCTTCAAAGTAGCACAGAGTAGAGTGCAATTAGTGAAGAAATGCGCCAAGGAGGAGTCGTATTACCCGTTATTGGAAGAGTACGACTTCAAAGTAGACAACAAAAACCCGAGATTATTGATCGATTTGAAGCCGATAACCGCCATAAGACCGTACCAAGAGCGTTCATTGAATAAAATGTTCGGAAACGGTCGCGCTCGCTCAGGTATCATTGTATTACCATGTGGTGCAGGCAAGAGTTTGACGGGGGTTGTTGCTGCCACCACCATCAAGCGATCAGTAGTCATCATGTGCATCAACAACACGAGTGTGAATCAGTGGAAGGAGGAGTTCAAGCGATGGACTACCGTTAGTGAAGATTGTATTAAAAAATTTACGAGTGAGAATAAGAATAAAGAAGATAGAGAATTGCCACCGAAGAGCAAAGCGTGCATCATCATCACCACGTACGCCATGTTGTGTTACGGCGGCCGCCGCTCCGAAACGGCGGAGATCATGCTGCAGTCGATCAAATCCAGAGAATGGGGTCTGATTATCCTGGATGAGGTCCACGTGGCACCTGCAGAGAAGTTTAGTAAGGTGCTTGAGCTGGTGAATGCGCATTGCAAGTTAGGTTTGACCGCCACGTTGGTGCGTGAAGACGAGAAAATTAAAGATTTACATTTCTTAGTGGGTCCAAAATTGTATGAAGCAAATTGGATTGATTTGACGAATCAGGGTTACCTCGCCAAGGCACAGTGCGTGGAAGTGTGGTGTCCAATGACCAAGAACTTTTATGCCGAGTACATCAACCTGGGCGCCGAGAGCCACAGTCGCATCCAGCAAATGCTGTACCTGCTGAACCCCAGCAAGATCCGCGCATGCGAGTATTTGGTCCAGGAACACTTGAAAAGAGGACACAAAATCATCATTTTCTGCGACGATGTGATGGTGCTTAAGATATACTGTGAGGCGTACAAGCAAATAGGCATTGACGTCCCGTATATCTACGGCGGTACGAAGGAAGACGAGCGACGTGCGTACTTGGGGCTGTTCAAGGACACCCAGTACTGCAACATCATCGGGTTGTCGAAGGTGGGCGATACCGCGTTGGACATCCCCGAAGCGAATGTAGTATTACAAATTTCTTCTCATTTTGGTTCCAAACGTCAAGAAGCTCAACGTCTTGGTCGTATATTACGCCCCAAACCTAACCCAAGTGGCGGTTTCAATGCATTCTTCTACTCCCTAGTGAGCACCGACACGAAGGAGATGTTCTACGCGATGAAGCGTCAGCAGTACCTCATTGATCAAGGATATACGTTTAAAATTGAACAAAAATTAGCTGATTTAGCGGATCGCACCAGCCGGTTGCTGCCGGTCAGCGACAAGGTTCCCGAGATCAGATTGCTGAATAATATTCTGCATTACGACCGGAAGGAGCTGGCGGAATACGATGAAGCTGATAGAAAGGCTGTGGAGAAAGCAAGGACCGGCGACTTTGAAGATGATGATGACGACAAGCCGCCTGCTGCTAGCGCTACTGTAGTCAGAAGGGTGGGCAACATGAGCGCGCTGTCCGGCGCGGATGGCACGATGTACATGGAGTATAATGGTTAATAGTGTCTATTTGTAATTAATTACACAGATTGTGGCTGTTTCCGCATGATGTATATAAAATTATCGAAGGAGCCTTTTTCAATGGTTATCGTTTTATATTGCACACTCCATTGAAATAGCGGTGCGTAGCCCGTGACGCATTGGTAGGGCGATGGATCTTCGGTGCTATTGGTAGGACTGCGCAGACCCATCAAGTATTTGGTTCTAAAATGAGCTTGACTAAATGTGATTTGTAAGAAATATTTCTGATGACCCAAGACTCTCGACACCTCTTTCAGGTAATTATCAACGCAGAGTATTGCCGACTCGCTTGGATGCCACACGTCGCCTTCATCGGTAACGAGCGCATCCATGGATGCTTTGTCGATCACACAGTCGAACTCTTCGTCCTTAAACGCCGAGAGATCCATCATATCCATCACCAGCCACTCCATCTCAGGCAAGTTTTGGTGTTTCTCTTTCATTTTATTTATTACAACGTCACTAAAATCAATATTTACAATGTTTTTATAGCCCTGAATAAGAATAGTGTGAGTTTTAATTTGATAATGGATGAGTGTGTGAGTGAGTACCATATTATATAGCTCCACCGAGAACAGTGAATTGCCACATCCGACTACTAGTATTCTATCGTCCTTATTGACGTACGGCACTATATACTCTGCTATCTGACTCGTTTTCACCAACCAATCATACTCTTCCTCTTCCAAAAAGCGCTGATTCCAGTATGATTGTTCCTTAAACACCGAGTTGAGCATAACCTCCTCCTGGCGATTCAACAACGTATTATTTTTCTTGGAATCAGCCGTATTATCTAGATGCGATCGCAACTCGGCATATGCGGATGGACTCAAAGTCTCTTTCAATAACTCCCAATTGGGCGTTGGACCTTCTTCGTCGGAATCGCTCATTTCACTACCGCCTTTTCTATATATATCTTTCAACTACTTAATTACTTACTCCCAGTGACCCACTTGCTGTCAGTGACTCACTTACTCACTCACTCGCAGCGACTCAGCTTATTCACTCATTCACCCACTCCACACCATATTTTGTTGGCGATACCGGCGGAACCAAAATGTCACTGGTAAAACTAGTAATTAATATATTATTTACACTTCACAATGCTACGCTAGTGCGCCTCCCTCAAAGGCAGGCCGTGGTCTGGCTTGAAGGCGCCTTTAATGTCGGAGGTCCAACGGTCCACGATTGCTTTGTATCCGGAAGGATTGAATGGCTGTTTCCGAGGGGTATATTTCCCCGGTATTTTCACTTCAAATAATCCCCGTTTCGTTATTTCATTATTTTCTTGATACTGACTTTTAGCAAAATTATCTTCGATCCCGAAGGAGAACATGTCCTTCTTCCCTTGTTGTATCACCGACGAGAATCGTTGCTCCTTTATACCTTCTTCCAGCAGGACCTTTTGGCGATAATGTGCGCGATGACCAGATGCTTGAGGGGCGTAGAACTTCAGCATCGAGTCTCTTAGTTGTATTTGTCCGTTTCTTATTGTTTCAGGAGCGAGATCCGTTGTACATTTTCTCTTTCCTTCAACTTTTATTTTCGCAGGTCCATCACCTTTGATGCTTCCGGTGATTATATTGAAGCCTGTTCTGGCATCCAGTTTCCTCAGCGACTCCAATCGATGTTGATTTAGGTTCATTGAACGTTGTTCCACCTCGTGCTGACGCTGCAGCAACTCCTCTTTTGCAGGGTTAAATATATTATTTTCTAATCTTCTAGTAAAACCAAGTCCGAATTTAGTTGCGTTTAATCCGGACTCGTCTCTGAACATATATGATCCTCCAAGTGTTTGTTGAAAATGCTGCGAATCTGCGTGAGTTAAAAAACTCTCTTTAAATAACATACTCTCGTTTGCTCTTGCTGCGTCCTTATTCTTATGATGTCCTAGTGATATGTATGATAAACTTCCTTTGCTCGAGAAATCTTCGCGTCCTTTTTTTAATGGCTGACCACCTAGTAGATAATTATTCATCAGAACTAATGAAACAAATCATATTAACTCAATTTTACCTGATAGTAACGACGACGTTGATGGTCCTGGCGACTGTAAATCGAAGGTTTCCAGCACGGTCTGCGCATTGAAAGGCACAGTGTACGCCGTGGCAAACATACCCAGCGCTGGCCCGCTGGCCACATGGTCATCCATTCCACCGTGCATCGCACGCAAGCTTTAAAAAACTGCTCGCCAAAAATATTTTTTAAGGGTGTGGATTTTGGGTAAAAAAACGGTTTGAAAAGGAAAAATACAAGAATAGTGTGTGATTTGAGTGGTGGGTAGCGCGGAGTTGCTCGTTGACTGGACATCAGTGAGGTAGCAAGCAGCAGGAGGTATGGGACCCAAGAAAAAGGCGGAGGTGGAAGAGCCAGAGACACCCGATCAGATAGAATGGAAGCAATTGAAAGTAGAAGCCGATCGATTACATAAATTGAATAAGAAAGAAGAGCATGATTTTAACGAGTTCCAACAACAAAGAGAGAGATTAAATTACTTTTGGATTGTTGAAAAGAAAAAATTAGAGGATGCAAGAAGTTTGTATCGTAATAAAGAACGTCAATTTCAAGATTTAGAAGAGAAACATCAAGTTGAAATAAAAATATACAAGCAGCGATTAAAGCACTTGCTATATGAACACCAAAATGAAATAAGTAAGAAGAAAACAGAAACAGAATTAGCATTGAAACTTGCCCAAGATGATGGATACGAGGCTGAATTGGGTGTAAAAGATGATAGAAGAACACTAAATAGTGCACTGAAAGAGATTGAGACGTCGCACGAAGAGTACATTCGTGGTCTGAAACGAGAATTAGACCAAAAAATAACTGCATTACGACATGAATTTGAAAGAAAGGCGACAGAAATTACAAAAACATATGATTCGCGTATGAAAAGAACCAGAGAATCATTGGATAAAAGGCGTAAAGAAGAGATCAAAGTGATCGAAGACCAGAAGCACCAAATGGTGGAGGAGTTGCTGGCGGAGCACGCCAAGGTCTTCGCGGACATCAAAACGTATTACAATGATATAACACACAATAATTTGGACTTGATAAAATCCCTCAAAGAGGAAGTGAAGGAGTTAGAGGCTGAGGAGAGGAAGGATCAGGTGAGATTGACAGAGAAAATGAATGAAAACAAGAAGTTAGTGGCTCCATTGAAGCGTATGCAAGACGACTTAGTTCGACTACGCGGTGAGTATGAAGAATACAAGAAGGAAAAAGCGAGCATGAAGAAAATAAAAGCTGCATTATCACTCGTAGAAGGCAATCAGTCGACGGTGTCGTGGGAGTACGAGACAT
>JACCDO010280579.1_pt1 | contig 12049 bp, 15 predicted proteins | sample 7446101 | NCBI WGS metagenome assembly JACCDO01 (sample SAMN15323440, study PRJNA562643) | freshwater metagenome | isolation source: river surface water | place: USA:Blue River Watershed | collected 2017-08-16 | reverse complement strand
CGCCCACATTGGCCAGTTTGGCTCCGATCATGAAAGTCAAAGCCAGGATCACCCGCCACTTGTAAAGCCAAAGGTAGGGGAAAAGCTTGGACAGGGTTTCCCAATCGGATCGGGTTCTTTTGGAGGAAGCGGGAGGCACATCGGAGTGCGAGTGGTGGCGCATGGTGCAGAATGCATTGAATTCAATGTGAGGATTTTGCCTGTGAACGCCACAACCCCAGATGATTCAAATGACACCCGCGTCAAAACCTTGCCCACCGATGCCGAATTGGTGCTGAAGGTGATTCCCATGCCCGCCGATTGCAATGCCAATGGCGATATTTTTGGTGGCTGGGTCATGGCTCAGGTGGACTTGGCAGGCGCCGTACTTCCAGCACGTTTGGTCAGGGGGCGCATGGCCACCGTGGCCGTTCGCGAATTCATCTTCAAGCAACCCGTTCGCGTGGGCGATATTCTGAGTTTTTATTCGCGCATCCACCGCGTGGGCAACACCTCGGTCACTGTGCAGGTTGAGGTTTATGCCGAGCGTTTCAGTCAACAAGGCTCATACATCAAGGTCACCGAAGCACAGCTCACCTATGTGGCAATTGACGAATCGGGCCGGCCTCGAGCCATTCCTCGCGACCCAGCGTGAAGCTGAGCCCCAGCGCGCGATCGATCAAGACACGATGTAGGCACCGCAACCGCTGGCCAGCAGCTTGCCGTCTGGGGAAGAAAAACTCATGCGCGTATTGCCCACGCGCGAGCCCAGACGAACGAGTTCACTCTTGGCAATGAAATAAGGTGCAATGCTGGGTCTCAGGTAGTCGATTCGCAAATCGATGGTTCCCAGTTTGGAAAAGCGCTTGAGCCGTTCCATCACAGGTTCGTCGGCATGACGAACACCGATGCCATTCATGCACACGATGCCGCCCAATGCGTCGAGCACCGCGCTGATGACACCGCCATGCAAGCGGTTGTACTGGAAATGCCCCACCAAGTCGTCCCTCATGTCAATGCGCGCCGTGACGGCTTCGCCACCAAGGTGGGTGAGTTTGAGTCCTAGGACTTTGTTGAAGACGATGTGTTCTTCGCAAATCGCCCGAATGCCTTCAGCAAATTCGGGATCAAGTTCGGGGCCGTGTGTCAGAGTCATGGGGATCAATTGCGTTTGGTCATGAATGCCGCAAAAGCTTGTTGCGCAGCGGGTTCAGAAAGCAGGCGGCCAAAGATCACCGACTCCTGGTTCATGCGCTCGCCCACTTGCTCAGACCAGGCCATCTTGAGCAGACGTTTGGTCTCGACGACTGAACTCAGGGGTTTGGCCGCGAGCTTGAGCGCAACTCGCTCCACTTGGGCATTGACTTCGGTAGGCGGCAATACGGCGTTGACCCAACCCCATTCGAGTGCGGTTTGAGCGTCAATGGGGTCACCCAGCATCAGCATTTGTGCGGCACGGACGTGGCCCAATCGTTGTGGAACGAGCAGGCTGGATGCGGCCTCTGGGCACAAGCCCAGGTTGACGAAAGGCATGGAAAACAGCGCGTTGTCACCCGCATAGACCAAGTCGCAATGCAAGAGCATGGTGGTGCCAATGCCCACCGCCGGACCCGCCACTCCTGCGACCACTGGCTTGGGGCAAGTTGAGATGGCGCGCAGAAAACGGAACACAGGCGCTTGGTCGTCTTGGGGCGGGCGTTGCACGAAATCAGCAATGTCGTTACCCGCACTGAACACGGTTTCATGGCCTTGGATCACCAGCACGCGCACAGCCTCATCGGCCACTGCGGCTTCAATGGCATCGGCCAGTTCAGCATAGAGCGCACTGGTGAGCGCGTTTTTCTTGGACACCCGATTGAGGGTGAGGAAGCGCACGCCGTCTTGGTCGTGGGTCAGCAAGTCAGACATTCAATTCTCCAAAGTGATCTGGTGCCGGGCCAGAAGTTGAGTCACAGAACGACGGGCCCTGTCCATCGCTTCGTCATCGCGCAAAAAACGCCCCTCGAAATGCAAAGCCAAAGCCAGGCCATGGAGTTCAGAGGCCATCTGACGCGGGTTGGTTTCGGGATGAAGGTGCCCCATCTCTATCGATTGCTGCACAGCGCGGCGCAAGGCCAATAACCAAATGTTGACCGACTCGATGAGGGTGTCGCGTACAGCGCCGGGCCTGTCGTCAAACTCAGTAGCACCGCTCACGTAGATGCAGCCGGAATCGATTTCCAAACCGAGTTGCTCCAGCCAGCGGTTCATGAGTTCACGCAGGCGCGGCAAGCCACGCGGCTGCTTCATGGCAGGCCTGAACACATTGGCCTCGAAGCTCAAGTGATAGGCATGGATGACGGCTTGCTGCAGGGCTTCGCGTGAGCCGAAATGGGCAAACACCCCTGACTTGCTCATGTTCATCATCTCGGCCACCGCGCCAATGCTGAGGCCTTCTAGCCCCACCTGAGTGGCCAACCTCAATGAGGCGTCGATGATGGCCATTCGGGTGAGTTGGCCCTTGGGCAAATTCGTCGCACTTTCGTTCATGGGTGCATTGTCCGACAAGTCTTAAACTGCTCCCATGAACCAAAGTTACACCCAAATCATTGCCATTCGGCATGGCGAAACCGACTGGAATGTGGAGACCCGAATCCAGGGCAGCTCCGACATCCCTTTGAACGAAACGGGTCGCTGGCAGGCCGAACAAGTGGGCCGAGCTCTGGCCGATGACCCGATTGACGAAGTCCACAGCAGCGACTTGAGCCGTGCCTTGGACACCGCTTGCGCGATCGCCCGACACCACGGTCTGGAACCCGTGACCCATCAGGCCTTGCGCGAGCGCCACTTTGGTCATTTTGAAGCGCTGACTTGGCGAGACATAGAAACCCAATGGCCTGATGACCACAAGCTGTGGAAGGCGCGCGATCCGCAATGGTCGCCACGTGGTGGTGAATCGCTCACTGAATTCAGCCAGCGCGTGATGCAACGCACGCATGAAATGGCGCGCCAGCAACTGGGCAAAACCGTGGTCTGGGTGGCGCACGGCGGCGTGTTGGACATCTGGTATCGCGAGGCCACAGGCCAACATCTGCATGCAGACCGCACTTGGACGATTGGCAACGCCACCATCAACCGCATGATTTGGAGCGATGGGCGTTTGCAATTGGTGGGCTGGGCCGACGCATCCCATTTGGAGCGCCAAACCAAGGACGAAACCAGCGCTTAAAACAGCCCGGCTCTGAGCTGCACGGTGCTTGGCTTATTCGCTGAATAAACCGCCTGCGGCTTGAGGCGGCGCCACACCGAGATGGCGAAAAGCCGCCAACGTGGCGACTCGTCCGCGCGGCGTGCGCTGCAAATACCCCTGCTGAATCAAATAGGGCTCGATCACATCTTCTATCGTGCCGGGCTCTTCGCCGATGCTGGCAGCGATGTTGTCCAGACCCACTGGACCGCCATCAAAGCGGTGGATCACGGCTTCCAACAATTTGCGGTCCATCACATCAAAGCCCTGTGGGTCCACATCGAGCATGGCCAAGGCTTTGTTCGCCACCTCGGCGTCGATGTGGCCTGAGGCTTTGACATCGGCGTAATCGCGCACACGGCGCAACAATCGATTGGCAATGCGGGGCGTGCCGCGCGAGCGCTTGGCGATTTCAAGGCTGCCCGGTTCGTCAATGGACACCTTCAACAAGCCCGCGCTGCGGACCACGATGCGTTGCAGTTCAAGCGGCGAATAAAACTCCAATCTGGCCACGATGCCAAAGCGATCGCGCAAAGGATTGGTGAGCATGCCCGCTCTGGTGGTCGCGCCCACCAGAGTGAAGGGCTGCAAATCCAGTTTGATGGACCGTGCAGCCGGGCCTTCGCCAATCATGATGTCGATCTGATAGTCCTCCAACGCCGGATAAAGGATTTCCTCGACCACGGGTGAGAGGCGATGGATCTCGTCGATGAAGAGCACATCGTTGCGCTCCAAGTTGGTCAGCAACGCGGCCAGGTCTTTGGGCTTTTCAAGCACCGGGCCACTGGTCTGGCGCAGGTTCACGCCCAGTTCTTCGGCAATGATGTGAGAGAGCGTGGTTTTGCCTAAGCCAGGTGGGCCAAAGAGCAGCACGTGGTCCAAGGCTTCGCCACGTTTTTTGGCTGCACCCATGAAGATGTCGAGTTGCTCGCGCACTTTGACCTGGCCCACATAGTCGTTAAGCAATTTGGGGCGCAAAGCCCGCTCAATGGCCTCTTCGTTGGGATGCGCCACACGTGCCGACACCATGCGAGAGGCATCGGGATCTTCAAATTGATCGAGGTGAATGCTCATGAGTTCAGTGCCTTGAGCGCAAGTTTGATGCCTTCACTCACACTGACCTCGGCGGGCAAGGCCTTGAGGGCTTGAGACGCCTCTTTGTCCGAATAGCCCAAAGCCACCAAGGCCTGGGCTATGTCATCAAACGTGGCAGAGGCAGCGACTGCGGGGCCCTCGTGAATGGCATCTGCCATCTTGCCCTTGAGTTCGAGCAAAAGCCGTTCTGCGGTTTTTTTACCGATGCCGGGCACTTTGACCAGTCGCGCCACTTCTTGACGGGCCACGGCCTGAACCAAATCGGCCACGCTCAGCCCACTCAAGATGGACAAGGCGGTGCGCGGGCCCACGCCGGAGATGCGGATCAATTGACGAAAGGCGTCTCGCTCAGGTGCGCTGGCAAAGCCAAACAAGACGTGAGCATCTTCTCTGACCACCATGTGAATGAGCAAGGTGACGGGTTGCCGCGTCTCGGGCAATTGGAAAAAAGTGCTCATGGGCACGTCGACCAAATAACCTACCCCGGCGCAATCGACCATGACCGTGGGAGGCGTTTTTTCGACGAGGGTGCCTTGCAAGCGTCCAATCATGTTTGCCTATCATTGGGTTTTGCACTGGATTATCGACTTGATTCTCAAACACGAATTTTTGCCGGCCAACAACCCACGTTTGGCCCACCTGTGCGGGCCCATGGATTCGCACATCGATTTGGTTGCCCTGAGTTGCCAGGTCAAGATCACCCGGCGCGATGCACTGTTTCGGCTTGAAGGGGCCAAGGCCCGATGCGAGCGGGCTTTGCAGGTGTTGCAGGCCTTGTACGAAATGGCCAGGCGGCCCATCGATGCCCATCAGGTGCAATTGGTGCTGGCCGGTGACGATGGCCTGATGGCCAGCGCCGAAGACGGTGCGGTTGAACTGGTCACGCGTCGCGCCGACCTGCGCGCCAGAACCAGCAACCAGGCCTTGTACTTGCAAAACATCGCTGCCCACGACATCACCTTTGGCATTGGGCCTGCGGGCACCGGCAAAACCTATCTTGCAGTTGCCTGTGCGGTCAGCGCACTGGAGCGCAATGCCGTCCAACGCATTGTGCTCACCCGCCCTGCGGTTGAAGCGGGCGAGAAGTTGGGCTTTTTGCCTGGCGATTTGGGCCAGAAAGTCGACCCTTACCTGAGGCCTTTGTACGACGCGCTCTACGACCTCATGGGCTACGAGAAAGTGCAAAAGGCGTTTGAGCGCAACGCCTTGGAAATCGCGCCACTGGCTTTCATGCGGGGGCGCACGCTCAACCATGCGTTCGTGATCCTGGACGAGGCGCAAAACACCACGCCCGAACAAATGAAGATGTTCCTCACGCGCTTGGGCTTTGGTGCCAAGGCCGTGATCACCGGAGATGTGAGTCAGGTCGATTTGCCGCGCGGACAACTCAGTGGTCTGGTCGATGCCGATCGGGTGCTCAGGCGGGTCAAAGGCATCGCCATCACGCATTTCCACAGCGGCGATGTGGTTCGTCATCCTTTGGTGGCTCGCATCATCGATGCCTATGACGCGCAACGCAAAGCGGGGGCCGGTTCATGAGTTTGCCCACGTTGAACCTGTCGCTTCAGTTTGCCCGCTTTGATGGCGTTGATCCGCATCGCCAGGCCTTGCCTCGATATTGGGTGCAGCGGGTTTTGCGCCATGCTTTGGCCAAACCCGCCGAGTTGAGCGTGCGCATCGTTGATGCGAAAGAGGGGCAAGATCTCAATCGGACATTTCGGCACAAGGACTACGCCACCAATGTGCTGACCTTTGATTACGAATCAGAGCCAGTGGTGATGGCCGATCTGGTCTTGTGTGCGCCTGTGGTCGAGCGCGAGGCCAAGGCGCAAAGCAAGTCGCTCAAGGACCACTACGCGCACTTATTGGTTCACGGCGCTTTGCACGCGCAAGGCTGGGACCATGAAAACTCTGAAGCCCAGGCACAAGCCATGGAGGCCCATGAGGTGGCGATCCTGGCCCGATTGGGCATTGCCAACCCCTATTGAGGGGTAATGCCGTTGACGTGTTCTGCCCGTGTGATCGCGTGCAAAGGCAGATCAGGGTCTCACTTCAGGTCAACCGGGTCGTCGAAGTGGGCCTCGACATCGCTGGGTAAGAGCTGAATGCTTGCGCGCAAGCCCTGAACCTCACTCATCAGGGCTTGCTCGACGCTGGCACGGACCGCGGCCGCACGGCCCAAGGTCCAACTTGCTGGCATGTGCATGTGCAGGTCGACAAACATGCGTTGTCCCGCTTTGCGGGTGTGGATGTGATCAAAGCGCAAGATGACGTGATCGCCCCTGGAATGGGAAAACCCCTCCAGCACCGATTCAATGCGCGCCAAGACCTGAGGGTCAACCGCCTCATCCATCAGCGCGTGCGAGGAACGCCAGATCAGATGAGCACCTTCGCGCAAGATGTTGAGCGCCACCAAGATGGCCACCAAGGGGTCCAGCCAATGCCAGCCCGTGAGGCTCACCGTGCCAATGCCCACCACCACGCCCACAGAAGTCCATACGTCGGTCATGAGGTGTCGGCCATCGGCTTCAAGCGCGATGGACTGGTGTTCGCGCGCGGACTTGAACATCACCCAGGCCAGCCAGCCATTGAAGGCCGAACTGAGGACGCTGAGCGCCAAGCCCCAGCCCACGTGGTCGAGAGGCACCGGATTGAGCCAGCGCAAGGCTGCTGTCCAGATGATGCCCAAGGCCGCCGCAACAATGAGGATGCCTTCGAACCCCGATGAGAAGTATTCGGCCTTGTGGTGACCATACGGGTGCTCTTCATCCGCAGGTTGCTCTGCCCAGCTCACCATGGCCAACCCAAACACGGCGCTGGCCAGATTGACCACCGACTCCATCGCATCGGAGAGCAAACCCACTGAATCGGTGAGCCACCAGGCCAGGGTTTTGAGGGCAATCGTCACCAAGGCCACGAGCACCGAAACCGCCATCAGGGCTTTGGGGCTCAACCAGGAAGAAGCGTTGCGGAATGCAGTCATGCCAAGGTCTCTATTCAGCTCAACAGCACGCGGGCAAACTTGCGCTTGCCGACCTGAACCACATGGCTTCCAGCTTCAAGCTTGAGTCCTTTGTCAGAAATCGTTTGACCATCCACGCGAACGCCCCCGCCTTCAATCAGGCGATTGGCCTCGCTGGTTGAAGGCGCAAGATTGGCCTGCTTGACCAGTTGAGCAATGCCCATGGGCGCACCCGACAGGTGCACTTCGGGGATCTCGTCGGGAACACCGCCCTTGCTGCGGTTGATGAAGTCTTGCTCGGCGGCATCGGCTTGGGCTGCACTGTGAAAGCGAGCGGTGATTTCTTTGGCGAGCATGACCTTGACTTCCTTGGGGTTGCGGCCAGCCTTGACCTCTTGCTCCAGCTTGGCGATGTCCTCAAGCGACTTGAAAGACAGCAAGGTGTACCAGCGCCACATGAGGTCGTCAGAGATCGACAGCACCTTGGCAAACATGGTGTTGGCGTCTTCAGTGATGCCCACATAGTTGTTCTTGGACTTGGACATCTTGTCCACGCCGTCCAGGCCTTCAAGTAAAGGCATGGTCAAGATGCACTGAGGCTCCTCGCCATACTCCTGCTGCAAATGACGCCCCACCAGCAGATTGAATTTCTGATCGGTCCCGCCCAGTTCCAGGTCGGACTTGAGGGCCACGCTGTCGTAACCCTGCATGAGCGGATACAGAAATTCATGCACGCTGATCGACTGACCTGAATGAAAGCGCTTTTTGAAATCGTCGCGCTCCATCATCCGTGCCACGGTGTACCGGGCCGCGAGTTGGATCATGCCTCGAGCGCCCAACGGATCGCTCCACTCCGAGTTGTAGCGGATCTCGGTGCGCTGGGGGTCCAACACCAGACTGGCTTGTTGGTAGTAGGTTTGTGCATTGGCCGCAATCTGCTCTTTGGTCAGCGGCGGGCGGGTGGTGTTGCGGCCCGAGGGGTCGCCAATCAGGCTGGTGAAGTCACCAATCAAAAAGATGACCTGATGACCCAGGTTTTGCAGCTGGCGCATTTTGTTGAGCACCACGGTGTGCCCCAAATGGATGTCCGGCGCTGTCGGGTCCAGGCCCAGCTTGATGCGAAGTGGCTTGCCCGTGGATTGGCTGCGCTGGAGTTTTTTGATCCAGTCGTCTTGGGGCAGCAACTCGTCACAACCCCTTAGGCTCACGGCCAGGGCATGCCGGACCTCATCGCTCATCGAAGAATTCGCTTCAGGTGCTTGATTCATATTGGAATTTCAGGGATTGTCATGCCAAAGTTAACGGGTATACTCACCGCTCCTTTGGCGCGAAGAGGGGATTCTATCTAGCCCCCGCGTCGGTTTTCCCCAAAACCAACGACCACCAGGAGAGACTTGCGTGTCAGCCGAAATGCATCAGATCGAGCAAACATTGCGCTCGCTTTACGCCAAGCACCGATCCACCCTTCTTGCCGGTGTGTCGGTATTGACGATCGTTGGAACCGGTTTCTCTTACGCCGTCTCAACCTATGCGCCTGATCCGGCCAATGTGCCTTCTCGCCTCGTCCAAGAAACCGTTCAACCCCAACTTCAGGTCGCCTCCGACCAACTCATCGAATCGCTTCGCCTACACCGCTCTGAAGTCACCCGCAGCGGTGATTCGCTCAACGCCTTGCTCGACCGTCTTGGCGTGGCGGACGAAGAAGCCCGCCAGTTCATCCTCAAAGATCCCGCCATCAGCAAAGCCTTGTTGGGCCGCTCGGGCCGTTGGGTCAACGCCGAATTGCTGGCCGACCAGCGCCTTTCGCGCCTGAGCCTCAAGTGGATGGAATCCAGCGACAGCGAACGCTTTGAACGCCTGGTTCTGACGCGCGACGCCGATGGCTTCAAAAAGCAACGCGATTCGGCACCGCTTGAAGTCTCTGTGCGCATGGCCAGTGCCCGCATTCAGTCCTCGCTTTTTGCCGCCACAGACGAAGCGCGCATCCCTGATGCGGTGGCTTCTCAGCTGGCCGATGTTTTCTCAGGCGAAATTGATTTTTACCGCGACCTGCGAAAAGGCGATCACTTCACCGTCATTTACGAGAGCCTGCAAGCCGATGGTGAACCCGTCCGAAGCGGCAAAGTGATTTCCGCCGAATTCGTCAACAAGGGCAAGTCGCACACTGCCATCTGGTTTGAAGATCCAAGCTCCTCCAAGGGCAGCTACTACAACCTGCAGGGCGAAAGCCTTAAACGCGCCTACCTGGGTTCTCCCCTGGCCTTCACACGGGTGACCAGCGGATTTGGCATGCGTTTTCACCCCATCCAAATGCAGTGGAAACAGCACAGCGGCACCGATTTCGGCGCTCCCATTGGCACGCCAGTTCGGGTCATTGGAGATGGCGTGGTCACTTTTGCGGGCGTGATGAACGGCTACGGCAATGTGGTGACGGTGCGCCATCGCCAAGGTGGGCATTCCACGCTTTATGCCCACCTCAGCAAGATTCAGGTTCGCAAGGGCCAAAACATTTCTCAGGGCGAAATCGTGGGCCTCGTGGGCATGACGGGTTGGGCCACAGGCCCGCACCTGCATTTCGAATTCCGCCTCAATGAAACACCGGTCAACCCCTTGACCATGGTTCGCAGCAGCCCATCCACGCCGGTGAGTGCTCAGGGGCGCGAGCGTTTCAACCGTCTGGCCGCCAGCGTTCGCCAGGAACTGGCTCAAGCCTCTTCCCTGCAAACCCTTTCGGTGGAATGAACGACACCCCAGCGGCCGAGCTTTTCATCGGCCTGATGTCCGGCACTTCGCTGGATGGTGTCGATGCAGTCTTGGCGCAATTTGATCCCTGCATTCGGGTGGTGGCCCACGTCAGTCTGCCCATGCCTTTGCCACTTCGCGAGCAATTCCTCGCCCTCAATCAGGCTGGCCCCAACGAATTGCACCGCGCTGCGCTTGCCGCCAATCAGTTGGTGGACCTTTACGCTCAGGCGGTGGCCACGCTTCTTCGCGAGTCGAATTGCCCCGCAAACAAGGTCCGCGCTGTGGGTGCACATGGCCAGACGGTGCGCCATCAGCCGGGCTTACATGATGCAGTGGGCTACACCTGGCAACTCAACCAACCGGCTTTGCTTGCAGAGCGAACCGGCATAGACGTGGTCGCCGACTTTCGCAGTCGCGATGTGGCAGCCGGCGGTCAAGGCGCGCCTCTGGTTCCAGCCTTCCACCACGCTTGGCTACATCATCCGGGACAAGACCGGGCTGTGCTCAACCTCGGGGGCATCGCCAACCTCAGTTTGATCGCTGCATCTGGACAAGTGCTGGGCTTCGATTGCGGGCCAGCCAACACCTTGATGGACCGCTGGTGCGAACGTCACACCGGTCAATGGTTTGATGCAAACGGCCAGTGGGCAGCAACAGGTCGACCCCATCTCCGCTTGGTCGATCAATGGCTCCAACACCCTTTTTTCAGCCGCCCTATTCCCAAGAGCACGGGGTTGGACGACTTTCACTTGGATTGGCTGGATGCCCAGTTGCATCTGTTTGGCGAAACCCTGGCTGCGCAAGACGTGCAAGCCAGCCTGCTCGAACTCACCGTGCGCACAGTGGTCCTGGAATTGGGTCGCCATGCGCCCGAAACCCGGCATTTGGTGGTGTGTGGAGGTGGTGCGCTCAACGCCCATTTGATGGAACGCCTGACTCAAGCCATGCCACAGGTGCAAGTTGAGGACTCTGGCGTTTGGGGCTTGCCTGTGTTGCAGGTTGAGGCCACTGCATTTGCCTGGCTGGCTCATCAAGCGGTTCACCGGCAAGCTGGGAACCTTGCTGCAGTGACCGGTGCGCGTGGTGCGCGCGTGCTGGGCGCGATTTACCCAGCCTGAAACAAACTCAGGTCAGACCGAAAAAGAAGAGCCACACCCGCAAGTGGTGGTGGCATTGGGGTTCTTGATGACAAACTGAGCGCCTTGGAGGTCTTCCTTGTAATCGATCTCGGCACCCAAGAGGTACTGGTAGCTCATGGAATCGATCAAGAGGGACACGCCATTTTTGGTCATGGTGGTGTCGTCCTCATTGACGACCTCATCGAAGGTGAAGCCATACTGAAAACCGGAACAGCCCCCACCCTGAACAAACACACGAAGTTTGAGGTCGGGGTTGCCCTCTTCAGCGATCAGGTCAGCGACTTTGGCCGCAGCGCTGTCGGTGAAAAGAATGGGTTCGTCAAAAGCGGTATCGGCAGTTTGAGTGGCAGTGGACATGGTCATCTCCGGTTGGGGTAAATGCTAGCGCAAGTGCAGCAACCCCGTTTGGCTCAGGGTCAGGCGGTCGAAAGCCTCTAAAAAGGCACAAAAAAGCCCAGCCAAGGCTGGGCTTGATTCGGCATAGGCCGTTGGATCAGCGCTTGCTGAACTGCTTGCGACGGCGAGCAGAATGCAAACCGACCTTTTTACGCTCCACCTCACGGGCATCGCGAGTCACGAAACCTGCAGCCGACAAAGCGGGCTTGAGGCTTGCGTCATAGTCGATCAGGGCACGGGTGATGCCGTGACGGACAGCACCGGCCTGGCCGGATTCGCCACCACCGTGGACATTCACCTGAATGTCGAAGCTGTCGGCATGGTTCGTGAGAACCAGGGGTTGCTTGGCAATCATGATCGAGGTCTGACGGCCAAAGTAGGAAGCGATGTCCTTGCCGTTGACCGTGATCTTGCCGGAGCCTTTTTTGATAAACACGCGAGCGACGCTGGATTTGCGACGGCCGGTGCCATTGTTCCATTCACCAATCATTCCAGGTCTCCTCAGAT
>JACCDO012195796.1_pt1 | contig 12052 bp, 9 predicted proteins | sample 7446101 | NCBI WGS metagenome assembly JACCDO01 (sample SAMN15323440, study PRJNA562643) | freshwater metagenome | isolation source: river surface water | place: USA:Blue River Watershed | collected 2017-08-16 | reverse complement strand
CAGCCAGCGCCGGTCCCAGCTCACAATTCACCTGGTGTTGAACAGGCCCTCAAACGGAATAACATTGACTGTCATCAACGAGGAGAATCAGATCATGTGATTAAATTATTTATGAGTACGGAAAGACCCGTAACTTCAGAATGGAAGCAGATTATAGTTGAATTTTATTATATATGTGTGGAAGCGTAACTGTGTATAAGCGTGGATTAAAACGAGTATAGAAGCATCGGAAGAAGAAGTGTAAAATCGATTAATTTTTGTACTATTTAAGTCGCTAGATTTCATCCATTTCAACTTGTTACGGGTAAAGACTCGGACTATCTTTAATCCCTAAGTTTAAGGGTCCCTTGTTCCCGGTCCTCATAACAACTAAGTGGTAATTAAATTACCGTAATTTACCACGGAGTGTGTGGTGAGGGGTTGAGTAAGTGATGGAACTTCCGCTAGTAGATGGCTCGCAGGGCGAAATGCAGACGAAGGAGCTGCTAAATCGTATCTCATTTGACTCTTCGCATACACAAAGTATCTACGACATAATCACAACGAATGAGAAGCACAGTGACATCTATTTGTTCTTCTGTTACTCAGGACTTACATGGCCAAGCTATAATTACTTTGTCCGTGATTCTTCTTCGTCGGCTTATTGGAAGTATGTTGGTCTATGTTTTTGTAATGGATTTGTTCGAGTAACCACAGTGTTATCGTTTCTGTGGTATTTCTTCTTGCTTGTCTTTTTTCAGCAATATATTGATGACTTACAGAGTGAATCTCCAAATAAAATGAGTGATTTGTCATCGAAAGCGACTAGTGCATTTAAGTTAGATTTATGCGTACTATTATTTCAAATTATTGCAATTATCCCCTCCGTATTTGAATACATTCATAGAATTCATTCTAAAGATCCAAAATATCAAGGTTTTCTGGCCCCGTTTCAGTCCGATGATAACATTAATTTATTGAAAGAGTCTCTTGAAACAGCCAAGAAGTATACGTTATACTGCACGTTAGTGATGTTATTAACAACAGTGTTTTGGAATGTAGTATACTTACATACAACGCAAGGAAGCTATATATCTGTTTTAGGAACTTTGGCAATGTTAACTTTAAGTTTTCCTCTTGGCTTTTGTTTATTTTTTACTCTAGTAGATTTAAAAATGTCGTATATACTGGTGCATGATGCTACTTATCACATTGATACAAAGAAACTTACATATGATACATTTTTCCGTTATAGGAAGAGTATCAATAGTTTTGTAGACAATTCAAGATGGGTGAACTACCTCTTGATCCCCACATGTGTGCTGAATGCAGTTGCTGTGTTAGTTTTATTCATAACGTTTCCCATCAACTCACTATTTAACTTCACTAATGTATTCGTTACATCGATCCTATTTTCAAGAGAAATAATATATTTAATGATTATACTGCCATCGATTGCTCACGTGAATGATTTGAGTGCTAACTTTATGATAAAATTATCAGATTCTGAGTTTGCAACGACGCCTGATGGGTTGCGGATATTTTTATCGGCGTTGTACCGACCTATCGCCTATACTGTATTGGGTGTGACTGTCACAAGACAGATGCTTATGGTACAATTTGCAACATACTTGCTTAGTTTAGCCATAACTCTTTTACAGAATTTAATTTCGTCGGCGGAGTAGATCCGCGCAATGTCCAAATACGTAAAAATAATATTTTATATTGTATATTTGTAATTAATGTTATTTCTATTAAATTTTACGGTCTTGGTCAGAACGAACACATGTATTGCTGCACTACTCGGTAATTAGTCTGATTATTCTACTAATTTTACTTAGTTTTGGTTTGTTTCGTCAAAGTGAGTAGGTAGGTGTGGAAATTTTAAAAAATAAAAAAAAAAGGAAAATAGAAACTATGGAACAGAGCAAACGCGCTCGATTGGATGGTGCGCTTGGTCTTCACGAGCGGTGCGATGGGACTAATGTGGTCTACTTCAATGCCGAGTTCCAAGAAAAATCGCAAAAATATAAGTTAATCGAGATAAATGATGATATATTATCCTGTGTGAAGAAAGGTTGGGTCTTGATAACTCACTCACCGTTAATCTCTTACTCACTGGTTATTTAATTACTAGGACAAACTATGACGTTAATTGGATCTGCTGGTGTAAATGATACTGTGTTCTGTACCAGTGATAAAACGTATTCAATAAAAAAGGTCGAAACATCTAATACAGTATATATAATCCCCAAGTCAACGTCAAATGAGTATAAAGTTAGTGCACAGTGCAAGGAATACTATGAATTAAAGATGATACCGGCGAAAATATCTCGTATATCTGAATTATTGAAAAATACTGAATATAATGGTTTAGAGCACGAAGCATCTATTGATACTAACCTACTATTGACACCACAAGAATTGCGTGCACAAATTCACGCAAGTGATATAGAATATACAAGTGCCATTAAGTCGTTAGGAGTTATAGAATTAAATGGTAAAATGCGAATAATAAATTCGGTAGTTATTAGGGAACTCATTCGCTACGTGTGTGACACCATAATGGAGAATAGTTGGGACATTAATTATCTCAATTTCCATGAATTATATTCGGAAATGAACGAAGTGAACGACAGTTTATTGTTACATACACTATCTTTAGTCGGTGAAAAAGATAACTCATCGAGTGATGAAAATCAAGTAATTTGGATTCTCAATCGGTCGTTATTAGCAACACAGACCGCTCATTACATATTTCAGACACAAGATTCTCCTAGTGGTAAATGTTGGATGCTTGATGATTTCATGTCGTTACTCGCGATGAAGACTCCTGGATCAGGATCGTTTCCTGACAATATACTAGATGGAATTGCAACAGTAGACAATAAAAAGCAGTTAAAATATATGAGATAAGACATCATAGTGATTATATAAACAAGGATTCATAATATTTGTATGTAACTATACTACACCTTTTTACTTGGCTGCCTCTTCAAAGTTTTCAACAAGCTCTGGAACATCATCATCGTCATCTTCACCTTCTTCTACTGTACCTAACTTGCCACTTTCTTGAGCTTGTATTTGTTCGGCATATTTTCTTAGTCTTTCAGTGTGTTCAGGACCTAATTGAGTCAATATACCAGGTAATAATTCAACTAATTGTTTTGTTTCAACATTACCAGAAACAACATATGTATTACATGGTGGGGATGATTGAACCTTTGGATTTGTAATATGTATAACGTTTCCATCATCCTTGAAGATATTTACCTCTTCAATACTTGGTAAATTTTGCATTTGCATTTTTTTTAATACACCACCTAATTTTTTATCATCACCAACAGACTTAGGATTACCTTTTGGCTTTCTTCTGTCCGAGCATGATCCGCCCGTGGATGCACCCGCTGCATTGCCCCCGAACCTCTTCTCGATCATCAAACGTCTCGCTTCCTCTTCCGCGGTTGGCATTTTATTGTTTATTTCTTCCAGACAAAAAAATTTACTCACTAGCCAAATTTTTTTTGATGGTGCAAAGAAATGCAAAAACAACCCTAACCCACAAGTTTTGGAGGAAGTGAAAGAAATATTATTTCTGAGGGTGTTAACGATGGAGATTGTGCGGTGAATAGTGAAATATATACGGAAATAAAGATATTAACAATAATATTTTTGTTAATTGGTCATCGGATGGTATTTCAAAAGATTCTGTGTTAATACCCAGTTACTAACGGAAGGAGTGATTCTTGCTGCTTTTAGACACCGAAAAAAATCATACCACTACCGCTTTCTTCTTTTGTTATTTCCTGTATTTTATTCTTCACTCGGACCGGAGGTGACAGCAATACTCACTAATCCCTAGGTATTTCATCGCCCATTCCATTTTATCACTAAGAAGACAGAGCTTAATTTGCACATTTTTGGTCGATTTGGGTTTCTGGATATATTCTTGTGGATACGTGGTTGAGCAAAGATAGGAAGTCTATAAAAATGTCAAAAAATCACAATAAAATCCAGCGAGTGAATAAGGACTTCGACGAGTTTGAGGTGCGTCCTCGCCATGGTAGTCAACAATGGTTGTCGGAATTGAACAAGGTGGAAGGGCTACCGGTGAAGGAAAATGGAAGCATTAAGCATCGATACAAACAACATAACAGTGAACAAGATGATGGTGGTAGCGGGGAGGAGAATGATGAGGAGAAGGAAGAGGTAGGTAAGAAACATAAAAAGTCTAAGGAAGAAGAAGATGATGATGATATGGGTGCTGGAACAATATCCAAACACATAAAAAATAAATCGCTTGAAGAATGTAAGAGTGACATTGCAGCAATATGTATTTCTGCGACTACTTTTCCCGAGAAATCATTGCTAAAAACTAAGAAAAACAAAAATAATATCGATGATGATGGCGACTTAGTTCATTATTTCCCTGAAATATTTCAATATATGCTTCATCCTAACCCTAAAGTTGTCAAGTTGTCAATATTATCAGCATTATTAGTGTTCAAGGACATTATACCCGGTTATCGCATTCGTACATTAAACGAGAACTCAAGTAAAGTGGCAATTGACACTGCCGGCTTGCAGCTTAAAAAGGAAACAAAGCGTCTCCAAGATCACGAGTTGTCAGTGGTGCGAGTCTATAGGCGGTATATAAACTTTTTGGAAGAAATTATACATAAGAGACAACCTTTATACAATGATGCATTGCGCTGTGAATGTGAGTTAATCAAAGCAGTATCCCATTTTAATTATAGAAATATATTGCTGCATACTATAATTAAAATAGCAGCTGGTGTGGAAAACGTAGCTGATATGTGTCGAGATACCATGTCATTCTTATTTAAAAATGATAAAAATGCAGATTTATCATATGAGATGGTTATTGAAATGAATAAAGTTTTTGCATCCACGAAATACAACATCCACGACGATTTTCTGCGGCTGCTTGAGCATGTTAAGATAACAATTCATGCCAATCAAGTAAATGAAATAAGAAAAAAAGCAAAACAGGAAAAGAGAAAAAGAAAAAGAGAAACGGATGGAGTAGAAGCTGATATGATGGAAGCATCAGCAACTACGAACACTACCTTAGTGAAAAGATTCCAAGCGGACACATTGCATGAATTGATTCTTATATATTTCCGTATTATCAAAAATAAAATAGGTTACAAGCTAGTACCTGCAGCACTGGATGGTCTAAGTCGCATATCCCACCTCATTAACATCGACACAGCAGAAGATTTGATAGTAGTTATGAGGAATATGCTGACGTCAGCCCCTGCACCGCCTGATAATGTCAAGTTAAGTTGTATTTTATGTGCTTTACGCACCCTATCTGGTCCAGGAGCAGAATTGAATGTGGATGACGAGGTATTCTTGATAAACCTCAAGAATCTGATCATTGAGATCTCGCATGACTACTCACGCTGGGACTTAGTATTAGAGTGCGTGGAGCTGTCATTGATTAAGAAAAGAGAGACGCGCAATGCGGTAGTCATACAATTTGTGAAATTATTGTTTTTAACTGCAGCATATTGCAAGTCGACCACGGTGAGTATCACGGTACTATCATTAGCACATAGTATTTTGCTTCGTTATCCTCGTGCTAGAGAAAATATTTACGCTCTTGGTCTACACAGAGGTACCATGTATGGGAAAGAAGAAGAGGAATGTGTAGACTTGGCTATGAGTGCATTAAGAAAAGAAACGGCGAATGAAACGTTCCTTACGGTGAATGACGACAATACTAGTGGGAATGAAGGGGATGGTAGCTGGATACTCACCATGTTCAGGAAGCATGTTGACAAACGCATACATAAGATAGTGGATATTATCATGTCCAAAGACATCCATCCACTCCCCTTGCGTCTGCATGAGGCCAAGTCGAGTAATAATGACGAGGCGGCATTGGAATTGCTGCGTATTTGTGAGGACAGAATGCAGCAATTACCTAGGAAACTTAAGACAAATAGTAAACAAGCAATGAAAGTTGATAATAGTTTGATGAATCAGTTACTTGCTTTGGAAGTGAAGAAAGTAGACATGAAAGCATTGTTTGCATAAGAAAACGATTGGTTATTCTATCCTGTTATATACAAATATGTTATCGTCTTGGTCGCGGGATATGCGCATGTGTTTGTCGACATAGTATGTCCTGAAGACGGGTTTAGGATCCTCGTAGTTATTGTTGATAGTCTTGAAATTCTTGGCCAATGTGCGCACCGGCAGACCTTCAAAGCTATTAAATATTGTATTTATAAGACCGAAATTAGAGCTGTTTTCTTTGCTTGTTACTCTGTCCATGTGTAAAGTATAACTGTCGTCGCTGGTGCCGACTATATCGCTAGTGCTACGAATAGCGCCCGAAAGATTAACGGGGAGTCCAGAAACCAATGCTACTTTTGTGTAAAAGTCAGATATTAGTTGCGTTTCAGTAATAATCTGGGATACTTTGCCTAAACAAACGAATGAATGAGTTAATGAAAAGCTAGAGACAAAATTAAGTAAGCAACCTATTTGAGTAAACGCTAATGCTTCGTAATGAAGTTTACAAAATGTATTAAAGCGATCTGCTTCATCTCCTTCCTTGCACACAGCTCTTGCAGCCATAAAAAATGGAGAGGAACGGAATAAGTATGTTGTACTGAATACCAATTCCCAAGTGCCTTTCATTAAGTCACTTCTACAAGGAGTATCTGTTGGGTTATAGAACTCTAATTGAGAAACCAGGTTTACTGCTTTATCTTTCTCGACGCTCGACGCCAGCTGTCCCCGATTCGTTCGCGCTGCCAATGCTAACAAGGCGGTTTTCAATGGACGCCTTTCTTCCAAATGGTTCGATGATTTTGATGGACTATTTAGTGGTTCAGTATCAGTCTCAAATGTGGAATACAACTTATTACTCCTAATGTTGGTGTTGCAATGACGGCTTTTATGCAACTTAAGACCACAGGCAACATACAGCAGCACCAATACAAGGCCAGTCGTGTATCGCAGTGATTGGTTCATTGAACAGGAAGTTACTTTCAATCTTGGCTGAGTCACTCCAGAATTTCTAGAAAATCTAGCCGGTACAGTTGAAATATCCACACCAAGCTATCCAAACCGCATAATGATTGTAATATTTAATATTTAATGACAAAAATAACATATTTGTGCATCTTCATTGTCGTTGGTACAGTCTCTATGCGATACGTTGACGTCTGGCTCGCTTGGCATCCTCAATGTATGCAACAAACCGACGTCCTTTAACTTGCTTCATCAATGCTACCAATTCTTGTACCTCAGAATCTTCGAGGAATCCGAGATCTGCTGGCTCCGATAAACCTAAATTGTGTATCTTTTGGATAAGATTGGGTCTGTCCGCATCGGTTGAACTAAAGTAGTCCGTCAATAGTTTCCACGCCGATTCCAGGGATCGTTCGGTGCTGGCACTACTAAAAGTAGGTGCTGTGCTAAGTAGTCCATCGCCAATTTGAGCCAACACCGAATTTGTTGTGCCATTGGTAGTTGTTGACACATTTCTGATTTGCGAGTAGTCGCCAATTACGCGTCCTAATGCCGAAACGGTAGAATCTAATTCGGATTCAGCCCAGAGTGGATACCACAGTGCAACGTTTACCTGCAACCCCAGCCAACCATCAACGCAGATGTTGCTATTAGTAGTGTAGTCTTCGTACATCATCAAATATATTATCTTCAGCCTTCCCCTCATTTGTAACTTATTGCAATATTTACCTTCTAGCTGGCAGTTACCACTCTCCTTGTACTGAGGCGACACACAAATAATAACGACATAACTGTTCTCAATCGCTTCTGCAATGCGATCATAAACACCCCCGCTCATAGCTGGTACAATAGACGATCCATCTTCATCACGCCATACATCATAGCCAATCGTTCTCAGTGCTTGTTGTAACTTGATCACCAGCTGTTTCTTAGCAGCCCATGCGTATGACAGCATGATGTGTCTCCTCGAATCTGAGGAGGTGGCAACGGTAGTCGACGACCTATATTTTAATCGTTTTAATAAATTATTCGCTGCTAAAGTTGCATCATCACTGAGTTTTCTCTCTACGGAAAGAGATAACACATCTTCTAGAAGCTCAGATAAGTGCAGACTCTCGATCATATAGTCTCGCACTAATGCTTCATCGGAGTCGTAATGAAGGGATAATTGAAGTAACGATTCTAGAATATACTCGGCTGTTTCTTTGTCATCACCGCCACCTCCAACACCACACGCCCCGCCATCAACGTATACTAGATACTCAGGTTCATTCGTAACATAAGCTTGTAACAACTGCACCAATAGCTGTAGTAGCATCGGGCTTTCGACCATTAACGTTTTGTTGGCGTCAGATATACACAACGAATGAATCGCCGAAGTAACAGCATTAAGATCAAAATCGCCGAAGTGGTAACCAACGCCATCCTGTTTTTTTATATTATTATCCAACACATCAACCAGTTGCAACAATCTTTCTGGCCGAGACTCTAGCAATGATGCGCTGCCCCTGTTGTTTTCATCTCTGCCGGCTAACATACTCAAAATGAGCACTGCTTTTAACCCAATAGGTCCCGTGCGCTCCGCAATTAGAGAAACCATTTGTTCTGCTCCGGGTAATCTCCTGAATGCTTTAGCGGCATCGCGATACCTGCAATAGACCAGGATAGTAGACAGTAGTTGGTCTAAGTCAACATCGACTGTTGTTTGTCGCAGAATATCATTCAATACGACTTCAAGATTAAACTCAAGGAATTTTTTCACGTTACTTAATGATATTGATAAGCCCCAAATAGCTCGTAGTGTACAATTTCTAGCTTCTTTATTGTATTCCCGTAACTTTTCCACCAGCAACGCCATTAAACCAAGCGATTGATCAGCCATTATATATTGATTTTTTTTCTCTACAGCAACATTCGCTAATATTGCAAGTGAAGGTATCAACATTTTATCATCATCATCATGTATTTGTTTCACAATCTGTACTAATAAACCCAATAAATCAACTCTGGAGTCTACTATGATATGATGGCTTGCATTAAAATATGATAATTCCCATATGGTCGACAGAGCCATGAGGCGAGATTGACCACGATCCTCGCGTATCACTTGCACAAGCGCATCTAATAGTCCAATATCTGTCGTAATTAATTTAGCAACAGCTAAGTTCTGAAGAATCTTCAATGCCACCAATCTTGCTTCCCCACGATCACCGCGAACAACCTCAATAACCTCCGCCACAACCAACCTATTATTACTAACTAATGCAAGTCGATTATCACTACCATCAACAGCTATTGCATAAATGGAATGTAAAACCGCCAATTTCTCTTCCTCGTTACAGTCGCGCAGCTGCTGCACTAATTCCGTCTCGCCGCCGTCCGGTAATGAATGGGACTCCATAATTTTTATTACTAAAGTTACTACCTGTGTGCTCTACGCCGTGCTTGAATAATCAGAGTACCAAATGATCTTATCCAAGCCTTTAGAAACCTCTTGTTTGGATTGTTTTTAGGACTGCTTGGCAAGAGTAATTATAGGAGCGAAAACTCTGCGGAATATTTTATGCTATGGATTGTTCAAGTAGGAGCCCTCCGAGCATGGGGGGATTTCGCGCCTTGAAGAATGCAGAAAGGCGGTTTCCCCGTTGCGTCGGCACTTCAAGTCACGAGGATTCGTGCAAAAATGGATGAAATGTAAATAATGAAAATATTTCTATCGTTGCAATATACTAAGTTAACGTAGTTAGTTACAGTACTTACGTCATTTGTCATAAAATAAAAAGGATATAATAATACTGTGTAGTATCATGAGGTAAGAGATATGCTATAATCCAGGTCTGTGAACATGTTCTTTAATCGGCAATAAAATGCCGGGGATTACCTCGCTACCTATAACTCAAGGTGACAACAACGGGCCGGTGATCAGACCACATACTGGCCAGTATACTATTGATGGTACTCGCTTTACGCAAATGTTTATTCGTCGCTTTTGTATCTTTTATCTTGGCCGTTTGCGACCCGATTTTATTGTCGTCGTCACTTGATGACTCCGAGCCGTCATCGTTGGAAACCTGACCGTGACTGAGTATATTCGATTCTTCATAAAACCTCTGAGTGGCGTTATCCCATTCATGCAGGACGAAATCAGGGATTGGGAGACATTTCCCTTTACTCCAACTCCATTTTATTCCCTTCTTACTTGGAACCCAAATATCATCATTATGCTTGGGTATTTGCACTAATCCCGCTAGAAACGGAAATACATTCGTAGGGATTGCAGAAGAGATGACGCGGTCAAATACGGCTAAAAAGGGATTCGTTATTTCTCGGATTAGTTTTGGAGCGAATAAATGCCAGTTTGGATCGTACTTTGATGACGTAATTGGAATATTCAAGTCTTTGTCCCATATACCCATGAGGCCGTTCGCTACTTCTTGGGTGTTGAAATCGCCCAACAAGATCACGAACTCGTTCTGCTCCACTAGCTGGCTGCAATAGTGCTGCACGTACAGCATTTCAAGCATATTTTGTTCCGGAATTTTCTGTTTACTTTTACCAATTTTCTTGTGACCGGTTGACCCGTGAACCACCACCATGTGAAACGGACTTATGCCCATTTCCGGTTTATTAAAATAGAATTTGCAGGGTTTATAATCAAACCCCGGGTCCCTGCCTTGGTGATAGTCAATTCTGTCGGCAAGAGTGGAGCTAAACCAGTAGCGATTAGGGGAATTTTGCTGAAATTCTTCACAAAGTCTTATGGCCTCTTCCATGTTAACGGACACTCTTTCATTAACGCGTATATTATATATATTGTCGATACAATACTGGTTGAACTCTTCAAGGCGCATTTCATTAGTAAGTCTTTTATCGTTCCAAACATCAAACGATGGTTTGAACCCTCCAGGAAACAAGACCTGTACTTCGGGCTCCCCTACAATATCCCTTCGATAGATACATGCAAAGTTTTCACCTCTACCGTCCGCGTCAACGGTCCCGGACAGCTTGTACCTCCAAGGATGACCCGCGTATTTTTTACTGGAATTTAATTTACTACAAATAATATCGAGTGCTTTATGGTGACCAGGTATGTCTCCTTTACCGTGCATTACTTCTTCCATCATAACAATACCAGGGTCGATTTTTTGAATAGTAGCGCTTATGAATTGACATCTTTTATCGTTGCCTCCATCATCGTCGCTTAGTCGTAACCATTTTTGATTCCATTGAACAACTTTAAACTTTAATGATGGACCTGATTTATCATCATGGTGCTCTTGTAGACTTTTGTCTTCAGCTTTCACTGAAGTTGAGTTTTGAAAGCTGTTCACATCTTCGTCGTCATCAGATTCATCGTTCAAGGTAGCTACTTCAGCTTGAAATTCAGCAGAAAATTCATCCATACCAATTGTGACAAACTTAAGTTTAGTTTCCTCTGCTTTCGCTTGTTTCTCTTTATTTTTTTCTTCAATACTTTTAGTATTCTGCACGATTGCAACCATCTGGTTATACTGCTCTAATAATATATGCGTAAACAGTTAGACATAATAATGCAAATAGTTAATAGAGAGGAAAATGTTATTACCTTCTGTAACATCACCACCACATAAATCATACGAAGTAACAACTTTGAATTTACTCGCTTGTTTTTTTGAAACTTTGCTTCTTTCAACTAGTTCCATATGTGTTTCTTCATATTTAAAATGTAAAACTGACTTTTTCTCATCGTTGTCTGATGAAATTCCGATACAAACACCATAAGGACTGAGTTTTTTACTAGTCAGATGATCAGTGGATTTTAAAAGCTTTACCAGATGACATTGAAACGCAACATTAGTGGTAGGCTTTGTAGGTGGTGGCCAAAGCAGTGACTCTTCTATTATCATGTCACTATTTTGAATTGTCGTCATTATTATGTTTATAGCTGAGCCAATCGATTGTTTGTATTGATTCGTGGTACAATTTATATAACGAATTTGTCCCTGCTATACCAAGATTCTTGTCATGCCTGATATTTAAGATTAATATTCGATTAAAAAAATTCAATTTCTGATTTCTTGAT
>JACCDO011276857.1_pt1 | contig 12054 bp, 10 predicted proteins | sample 7446101 | NCBI WGS metagenome assembly JACCDO01 (sample SAMN15323440, study PRJNA562643) | freshwater metagenome | isolation source: river surface water | place: USA:Blue River Watershed | collected 2017-08-16 | reverse complement strand
TTTTTGTTCTTTGCAATCCTCCAACAGTATTAACATAATTTAAAATAATAACTTCTACATTAGGTATATTTATTTCTTTCAAAAGTGTTAATGTATTATCACTTGATTTATCATAAGATATAATAAAAATAATTCTGTTAAATACATTTGTTAAATTTGAGATACAATTAAGCAAGAACTTTAATTTTACTTGAATATTATAAGCATATAATCCAATAACACAATCCATAGAATATTAATATATAACTAGATAATAAAAATATATTTTTTTATACATCATTATATTACATAGATAATCTTTTTATTATATCTTTTGCATTATTCTTAATAATTTTATCTTCACCACTCATTACTTTCTTTTCCCATAATTTATACATTGTAATAGTGCGACCATTTGTTGCAAAAAAATTCATGTTTTTATTTTCATATTTAATTATTGGAGCATCCCCTATATAATTATAAAATAAAGTTTTCATATCTTTATCCCACTTACCATCCGGTTTAAATTGACCATTTGACATCTTTACAAGGTAATTATCGCTTGAAATATATGGCTTAGAGGTTGTAAATCCGCCATCTGCATATAATATCATACAATATACATTATTAATCATCACCCAATCATAGGAATCAACTGCAAATTCCATAAACCATCTATATACTTCATGCGGATGAAATTTCATTAAATTCATTATATTACCCATTATCATTAATCTTTGAATATGATGTAAATACCCATACTCAAATGCATGTTTAATTGTTATATCAACTGGAGTCCATCCTGTTGTTCCAGAATACCATTCCGGTGATAATTTATTATGAGAATCCATAAAATTACCATTTTTCATTTTATCATAAAAATATACATATAAAAATCTACTGTATTCTCTCCAACCTAGAACTTGACGTATAAATCCCTCTATATTATTTAATCCTATGGATTTATGATTATTATATAATTCCTCAATCTTTTTAATGACTTTCAAAGGTTCTAAAAGACCTATATTCATCATATGAGATAAATTACTATGAAATAAATAAGGTTCTTTAACTGAAAATGCATCCTGATAATCTCCAAAATGTAATAATCGATGTTTTATAAAATCTTCTAATGCATCATTTGCCTCTTCATGGCTAAAAGATAAATATTCATAATTATTTATATTACCAACATTATTTTTAAAATTACTTTCAATATATTTTATTCCTTCTTTAATATATTTATTTTGACTTTTTTGATTCGATTTTGTTTTATTATAAGTTTTAGGCACATCAACATTTGGATTATATGGTAATCGATTTTCTTTATCATATGATATTTTACCTCCTAAAAATTTACCTTTATTCATTAATATATTAAATTTTTTACGACCAAATGAATAAAAACCATTTTGTAAGATATGTTTATTATCTTTAACTTGTTCATAATATTCTGCTATATCAGCTTTCTTAAATATAAAATATGGTGTATCTAATGATTCATTTAATTTAATTTTATTTTTATTACAAAATTCTTTTAACCTTTTTTCTAATAAATGGTCACAAAAGTCATATACATCTAATTCATCAATATTATTATCTTTTAATAAATCAATAAATTTAATATTTTGATATAATTTATCAGTAAATTCAATATATTTAGTATTTTTAAATAATTTTACTAATTTATCATAATATATTTTCATGGATACTCGATGTAATAATAATTTTAATTTATTGAAATTTACGACACGTTCTTCATCCTTGAAATAAAGAGAATCTTCAATTAGACATATTAATTTATAATTTTCTAATTTATCTTTTAGATTATCTAAACTAAATAATTGATTTGGATAAATAAATAATGCTTTCATTATATTATATTAATTTTTTATTTAAAAAAATTATAAGTATTTTATTACAATTATAATTAAAAATATGAATAATGATAACCAAAATGATTCTTATAAAGATTTACCTAAAGTATCTGATTTAATGTTATTTGGATTATATTCACATTCTATTTATATAATTTATTTATCTTTTTATGATTATAATAATCTTTTAATTTTATTACCTATTATCTCTGGATATTTTGGCTTAGTTTATCAATATGTATATTTAATTAATTTTTATATTTATGGAACTTTATTAAGTAATATTTATAGATTTATATATTTAGTTAATTATTTATCAATTGATGAAAAAGATACTCTATTTAATCAATTAATATCTATTATTTTTGGTTTTGAGTTATTTATTACTGAATATTTTATTAATAATGTATTCAAATTTAGAAAAAGAATTGAAATTTATAAACAAAAACATACAATTTATGTAGTATCGAATGATAATAATGTTTAATTATATCTAAATTATATTTAAAAAATCTAATGAAAATACAATATCTGATATAAATGCACCAATTGCAAATATAAATAAAATATATTCTAATTTATTTTTATTTTTTTTATTATATAAATAAATTATTAATAACCAAAAAAATGGTATAGCTATTATATCTCCATAATGAACTAAATTATTTATAGTTATCATTTATATATTATTCGTTAATTATTTCTTCGGAAACTTTTTCTTTTGTTCCTCCATAATATTCATAACCATGTTTAGATTCTATCATCTCTTTATTTATTAAAATAAAATTATTATCTAATCTTAAATTCATACCACATAATCGCATACGTATTTTTGATGCATATAAATTTACTAATGGTCTACCATATTTACAATATCCAAAAAATTCGGCTTCAATATATTTTTCATCCATTAATTTAGCAAGATAATCTTTCGCTTCATGTGCTCTTTTTATTTCATCATCTCTATCTTTTTGTTTTAAAGGTGGTTTCATTTCAGGAGAATCATAACCATACATCCTACATTTATATTTATAATATTTACCATGTATTTTTATAGCTAACCATAATGTATCTCCATCGTATATTTTAAGTATTTTACAAGCTAATCTTTGTCCATTTAAAGAATAAGTTGGAGTATTATCAAATGTACATTCTTCTAATTTATTATTAAAACAAAAACAATTTCCCATTTTTTATTAAATACTATTAATATTTAATAAATTGTTTTTAAGATAGAATCAAAATATTTTCTGTTTTTAATATATAGAATAATGGATAAAACTAACTCACCTAGTAAATCAAAATCACGTTCTCCTAAAAGAAATGCTATGATGAAAGCAGAAGAACAAGCTAAAAAATTAGGAGTTTCTGTTGTTGAAGTTAAAGAACACCCAAATGGTTCATTCGGTGCAAAATTTTCAAATGGTATTTATAGAATTGTTCAATCATCTTCATCTTCCGCATCTACTGCAAGAACTTCTCCTCGTGGTTCTAAACCTTTATCCCCATTAGCTGCTGTTCGTGCATTCTCTAAATATTATAATAAAAAACCTTATGCATCAGAAACTAATCGTCGTCGTTCTATGAAATTAGATTTATGTCGTTCTAAATCTCCTACTAAAACTACTGTATCTTCTCCATATCGTAAAAGTCCAATAAGATATGATTATCCAGGTTTAGATGATGGTAGTCAATGTAAAAATGCTGACTCTTTTATTAAAAGATTAAGAAGTTCTGCTATTAGACGTTCTAAAAAAGCTGAAAAACAACTTGAACCTGTTCCTTCTGCTGAACCTGCAATGACTTTACCTTTTACAAATCCATTTACAACTGTTCAAACTCCTGTAGAACCTGCTCCTGCACCAGTTCAACAACAAATGCCAGTAGCTGTTCAAGAACCTATGCCATCTCAAAATCAAACTCAATCAATGGTTCCAACTCAACCTATTGTTGGTGGTAAAAAACAACAACAACGTCGTTCTCAACAAAAACAACAACAAAGAAAATCTCAAGAAAAACGTAAAAGTCAAGAAAGAAAAAATAAACAAAGAAATTCACAAGAAAGACGTAGAAGTCAAGAAAGAAAAAGAAATTAGATTATTTAAAATAAAATAATTATATTAAGATATTTAAATTAATATTTTAATATGACTTATACAGTTCAGTTAGTTATAGATAATCGTGAATCCATTAAGGATAAACTAAAAGAAATTATTCCAAATACAAAACTCGATAATTTAGATATAGGCGATTATGTATATTATTTAAATGATGAACCTGTTTTATATATCGAACGTAAAACTATTGCAGATTATGCGGCATCGATTGTCGATAAGCGTAAAAAAGAACAAATACATCGTTTAAAATCTAATGTTCCAAAAGATAGATTATTATATCTAGTAGAAGGAGATTTAACTAAAAATAATTCAAACTTTCAATTTAATAAAATTAATAAAGATACAATTGTTTCTTCCATGTTAAATACTATGTTAAGAGAAGAAATTTATGTTTTACATACTTCAAATGTTGAAGAAACCCTCGAAGTAATGGATATTATTTTTAAAAAATACCAAAAACAGGGTTTAACTTTTATGGAACACAAAACAAGTCATAAGGATGATTTAGTTGAAACTGCAAAATCATGTAAAAAGGCCAATATGACAACTGAGATTGGTTTTAAAATGATGTTAAATGCTATTCCAAATGTATCTAATAAACTAGCAACTCGTATTAATGAAAAATTTTTAAATATGAAAGCTTTTATAGATTGGTTATCCCAATTTGAAGATAATGATACACGTCTTAAATCGTTAGTTAATCTTGGTATGGATAATTCCACTAAACCTAGAAAAATAAATAAAAATGCAGCTAGTAATATTATCTCATATTTAGGTTTTTAATTGATTTAATAAATAATTTATTATTTTTATTAAATTAATTATGATTGCATCCATGGAAAAACTGCTGGATAACCTCCACATTTTTTTAATGCGATTAATTCAGCCATTTCAAATAATGAACAATCTGGTATATATCCAGCATTAAATTCTTCTTCCTGTTCTTCTCGTGCTTCGTCGAATGCATCCTTTATATTGGCATAATCATATAAAAATTTCATTTCGCACATTCTTCTAACTACTTCTTCTACTGTATAATCTTTAATAGAACCGTCTATAAAACCTTTACATAATTTACTATCACCTCTAATAGGTAGTTTATATTGTGCCATTAATGTTTCTAAATCTTTTTTACGTTTTAATTTAGAATTCATCGCATTTAATAATCTTTTATTAGAAAGTTCATTACGTTTATTTTCAAAATCTTTTAATTTACATTCAACATCATAATCATCTAATAAACCATATTTAAGTTTAAACACATTTATAACTTGTTCTTTATCATATAAATACATTTCTAGACTACGACGATGTGGGTTATTACGTATATCACATTTAATATTTTTTAAATCTTCATATGTTAATTTATATATCTTTTTGGCATTTGTTAATGTGATTTTATCATGTATATTTTTTGTTTGTATTTGTTCTGTCATTTTATAAAAATAATATTTATTTTTTTATATTAAAAAGTCTTTATATTCTTTTCACGAAATAAATATATTTATTATTCAGATTCAGATTCGATATTATTGCTTATTACACTTGTATCACTTTCCACTTCAGAATCTGTTTCATTATCATTATCATTATCATTATCGTTATCATTTACATTTTCACTTACAATAGATGGTATAAATACTGGTAATTCAATATTGATTTGTGTGTTTATTTGTAATGGTAAAACAGTTGATATATTTGTATTTCTTTTACGTTTGTTTTTACAATGTATTATAGAATGTCCTTCATTAAAATATAATCCTAACTTTTTTGATAAATAGATATATTTATCCTTTGCATGACCCATATAATATATATCAGAATCATTCATAAAATTTATTGTTAATATCGGTGTTATTAATAATCGAAATGTATTTGGATGTTTATCTAATACACATATTTTACAATATGACTTCTTTATTTCAGGATATACTTTTATAAAATCATTAAATTCATCCCACCATTCATCCTCATCTAATGTTTCAATATATTCATTATGAACCTTATATAAATTATTAATTGCAAAATTTTTATTAAATATATCAACATCATAGTAAGAACTTATAAACTGATATAAATAACTAGGTATCTTTTTACCATAAAAATTATATTGTTTCTGTATAAAATTGCATATTTCAATTAATTGTTTTAAATTGAATAAATTATTTGTATATGGATTTTTAATTGGTTTTGGTGTAGAATAATCTATACTTCTATACAATAAACTATATTTAAAGATACGAACTAATTCACAAAATCTAAATTGATAAATAGATTTATTATTTATATCAAATAAGTCTAACTTATCCTGGTCTATTACATTAAAATTATTTAAAGCTAAATCTGTATCATTTATGATTCGACATTTATTTAATTTTTTTAAATTTATCTTTCTTCTAATAAAATTTCGAATTTTAACATATTTTGAATAAATATCAAATATTTTATCTTTATTAACATATTCGCTAAATAATCCCTTATTATTAATTATTGATAAATAAGTTTCAATTAATTCAGGATATTTTTTTTGATTAAGATTTTTTATCAAAGAATTTACATTTTTATTTATATTAAAATCTGCTGAAAATGAATATATTCCATTAAATACTTTATTATTTATATTAATTTGATATCGTTCAATATTAAAAATTCTGGTTAAATTTAAACTTGAATCAAATTCCATTACTATTTATTATAAATATTTTTTTAATATAAATAAATTTGATAATTACAAAAATTATTTTATTTTTAATATAAACAATTTTTAATTATTAATTACTAAAAAATGTCATATGATAATAATGAAATATTAATTTTAGACCCTTGGAATTCTTCAAACAAATTATTGACTGAAGATGATATATATAATATATATCAAAAAGTTGGGTTTAAAAATGTTAAAAAATGGTTAAAAATAAATGATTTATCATTATATCAAACTGCATTCGTTCATTCAAGTTATGTAAAAAAATGTATATTAGAAATTAATAAAGATAATAGTAAGACTGTTTCTATTACTGAAAAACCTGCTGATGCAATTGAATTATTCGATGAACATCAAGACTATGAAAATATGGAATACTTGGGTGATAGAGTCCTTGAATTAGGTATTGCATTCTATATTTATCGTAAATATCCAGATACTACTCAAGGTTTTAAAACAGTATTAAAAACAAAATTAGTTAGAAAAAATACATTGGCTAAATTTGCTAAATTTTTGGACCTGCCTAAACATATTATTATATCTAAACAAGTTGAGGAAAAAACACAACATGGTAGATATAATGAACGTATATTAGAAGATACTATGGAAGCATTAATATGTGCAATTTATTTAGACCAAAATTTAAGTATATCTGGTGATTTCAAATCAATAACTGATACTATATCTAAATTAGGTCATACTAGATTAATTGGTCCTGGATTTCAAATTGCTAATGCATTTATTGAAAATTTATTAGAACAAGTTATTGATTTTGAAGATTTATTAGCTAAAGAAGAGAATTATAAAGAACAATTATTACAATTCTATCAAAAAGAATTCAAAATTACACCTGAATACATTTCTATTTCTGTTGAAGGACCTCCACAAAGACGTATATTTACTCAGGGTGTATTAGATAAAGATGGAAATATTATCTCAAAAGGTATTGGTAAAAGTAAATCCGATGCTGAACAACAATCATCTATGTATGCTTTAAAATATTTTGGAGTTATTTAATAAAATTTATGATATTATTTGAATATCATAATATTTATTTTTTTTAAATGCATTTGGTTAAAAATTTTATAATATAAATATATAATAAAAATATCGAATATGTCGGCTACACCAAATAAAACAGATGGTATTTTAACCAAAATTTATATACCTTTAAAAAAGAATATATTTCCTATTATGTTCGCAAATAAAAAAGAAATTAAATTATTAGCAAATCAATTAAAAGAAGAACCATTTTCCAAATTAATTCCAAGAGGTATTCAATATGTTGATAATTCTTTAGATATTACCGATGATGATTTAAATGAAATGATTGAATCTGAAAAAGATATTTCTAAAAAAATTGTATTACGTTCTAAACAATATGATATTTTAAGAAATATCGATACAGCTCGTAAATTATTATCTGAATTATATGAATATGAAAATACTATCGATATTGCTTCTCTGTATAACAAGGATTCATTTGATTTATTTAAAAAACAATTAACTACATTTATTGATAGAAATGATAAAATTGAACTTGATGAACAAAATAATACAGATGCAATTAATTTAGATATTGAAAATTCTGTAAATCCTGTTCTATTTAGTAATCCAAATACATCTGACCGTATTAATTTATCAAACTGGATTTTACCTAATCGTAAAAATTTTACAAAATTTATTACTAATACTTTTGAACCTATTGTTAATCAATATAGTAGGGAACCTATTAAATTTTTTGAAAAAGGTGAATTAAATTATCATAATGCATTTCCTCATCAAAAATTTGTTTCTGATTATTTATCTGAAAATAGTCCTTATCGTGGATTACTTTTATATCATGGTCTTGGTTCCGGTAAATCTTGTTCATCTATTTTAGTTGCTGAAGGGTTTAGACATAGAAAAGTGTGTGTTTTATTACCTGCATCATTACATTCAAATTATTCGGATGAGATTATTAAATATGGTGAAATGGCTTATAAAACTAATTTTTATTGGATTTGGATTAAATTACCTATGAATACGGTTGAATCCCAAAATAAGGTTTATAAATATTTAGAATCTAAAGGTATTGAAAAAAATCTTGCTGATAAAATCATTGTTAAAAGAAATGGTCATAAAGGTATTTTTATGATTGATAATAATCAAGATGAACAAAATTATGATAGTATGCCTATTTCTGACCGTGAAATTTTAGATAAACAAATTAAAACTATGATTGATTATAAATATACTATTTTACATTATAATGCTGGTTCTTATTGTATTAGAGATATATTTAATGCATTCACCCCTAATTTTGATGAAATTAAAAATAAATTATATGGCACACCTAACAAAAATAAATTTACTGAAAATGATTTAATTTTATTATTTAATTATGTTTTTAATAAAGATAATAAAGTTAAAAATCCTCTTGATGATAAATTAATTATTGTTGATGAAATACATAATTTAATATCACTTATGACTGGTTCGGGTGCTAATGGTAAAATGTTTTATGAATTAATTATGCGTTCTAATAATTCTAAATTAGTATTTTTATCTGGAACAATCGCTATTAATTCTGCATTTGAATTTGATGTTATGTTTAATTTATTACGTGGATATATTGAAACATATAATATAAAATTAACTAAAATTAATGGCACATTTAAAGAAGATGAAATTAAAAATTTACTAAGCAATTTTAGATTTATTGATAGAATTAATATTAATCAAAAAGAAAATTTAATTGAAGTATCTAGAACACCATATGGTTTTATTAATAATTACGATTCGACCGGTAAATATATTGGTGTTATTAAGTCTATTGATGGTGAAATTAGTGATGAAGAATTTATTAATTTATTATTATTACAATTATCTGGTAAATATCAACAATATGGTATTATTGAATCTAAAACTTACACTATGTTTCCAGATATATTAGTTAATAAAAGAAATAAAGGAACATGGATTCATAAAAATAAAAAATTAGTTGATAAAGTTCAAGATGATTTTATTAATAAATATGTTGATACTGGTAGTTTTGACATTAAAAGAGACATTATATTTAAAAATAAAATTGTTGGTTTAGTTTCTTTTTTTAATGAAATTAGTGGTATTGATACCGCTACCGGTGCAAATTATTTCCCCGATAAATTATATGCATCCGATGAAGAAACATTAGTTGTTATGACTAACTATCAATTTTTAGATTATGCTCTTAAACGTCAAGTTGAACGTGATTTAGAAGAAAAGAGTGTTAAATTATTAAGTTATAGTCAATCTGCTGAAGTTAGTAAAATGTCTATAGACACTGTTAATAGTTATTTCCGTATTTATACAAGACAAAGAGGTATATTTGTTTTCCCACCCGACATAAGCAGACCTGAAAAGAAAGAATTTTATAAATTAAAAGATGATGAATTATCAAATAATGAAATTGATACAGAATTTAATTTATATGATGATGCCTTTGATGATGAAATTGAAGATACTGCTAGTGTTAATAAAAAATATGAATTAGCATTAAAACATGCAGTCGAGAGATTAACCAATAAACATTTAACAATTAATGATTCTAAATATAATTTATCTACATTATCTCCTAAATATGTTAAAATATTGGATAATATTAATAAAACTCAAGGTTTAGTTTTTTGTTATTCTCAATTTAGAGGAACTGAAGGTATTGCTGTATTTACTAAAGTATTAGATGCAAATGGTTATTCTAGATTATTTGTCGAAGTTAAGAAAAACGGCAAACCTAAATATATATTTGATTCTAAAATTGTTCCAGGAAAACGTGTTCGTTATAATTCTGGAAATGATTTATGGCTTACTGGTTTAGTTAAAAGTGTTCAAAATAAAGAAGTATATTTAGAAGGTGTTAAACGCGTTTTTGATATTGAAGAATTGTATCCATGTTTATATGCATTATGGACAGGTGATGAAACAACTGAACAACGTAATGAAATTCAGAAATATTATAAAGATGATAGTAATATGTTTGGTCAGAAATGTTTAATTTTATTAGCATCTGCGTCTGGTTCCGAAGGTATTAGTTTATATTTTGTTAGACAAGTTCATATTATGGAACCTTATTGGAATAATGTTCGTGTTAATCAAGTTATTGGTAGAGCACGTCGTATTAAATCACATATTAAATTACCAGAAGGACAACGTAATGTTAAAGTATTTCAATATAAAATAAAATTCAGTAAATCTCAAATTAATGGCACATGGGTTAAAGAAATTCCAGAAAAAGATTTAATAACTTTTTATGATAAATTGGTTCAAATTAAAAAGGAAAATAAATTAAAATCGGATAAAGAAGACAAAGATAAAAAAGAAGATTTAGATATTGGAACAATTAACGAAAATTTTAAAGTTATGGGCAAACAAATTTCAAATGAAATTGAAAATAAAGATGATGGATTAACATCCGATGAAGTTTTATTTGAAATATCCAATAAAAAAGAGCGAATTTTAAATAACTTTCTCAAAGTAATACAAGAAGCAGCAATAGATTGTAATTTTAATTATCAACGTAATATTAATTCAGATATTAATCTTAAAAATAATAAATGTTATAATAATATTCAAACTACTGACCCAACTTTTACATTTGAATTAGACGATACTAAAGATGAGATTATACAAAATAACGTTGTTCAATCACAAAAAAGTCTCATTGATTTTAAAATTGAATTAGATAAATTAGGTATTATATATTGTATAACTGAAAAAGTTGAAGGAGATAATTATCCTGATAATCATCCAATTTATGATTATTATTTATATAATGGATTATTTTATAAAGAATCAACTCCTAAAAAACTTGTTGTAATTGGTAAATTTAAAAATAAAGTTGCAGAATTAAATGGTGAATTTATTGATAGTAAATTTGAAAATTATTCTTTTATTTATCAATGTATGAAAAAATTAGGTAAAATACCTAAAGAAGGAACAGATGAACGTAAAATGTATATTGAAAATTTAAAGAAATGTCATCAAGAATCAGAAACATATTGGACATGTATACAATGCTTTAATAAAATTATAAATAATGTAGAATTATGTAGTAAATGCGGTATACCTAAATCGATATCGGATGCATTTTTAGGTAAAACAAACACACCTAAAAAAGAATCACCAAAACCGGTAGAAGCACCTAAAAAGAAAATAACATTTTTCAAACCACCATCAAAATAATTAGTTTTATAAATAAGTTTTTACAAAATTAATTATAACCAATCAAACCCAATTTTTTCAATTATAGAGTCTTTTTCATATGTAAAATCAACTATATTTGTAATTAAATTTATTAATTTTTTTTTAGAAACAATGCATTGAGAATTTAAACACAATAGCACACCAACTTCTTTAT
>JACCDO010790691.1_pt1 | contig 12054 bp, 8 predicted proteins | sample 7446101 | NCBI WGS metagenome assembly JACCDO01 (sample SAMN15323440, study PRJNA562643) | freshwater metagenome | isolation source: river surface water | place: USA:Blue River Watershed | collected 2017-08-16 | reverse complement strand
TTGCGCCGTTATGAGTCGGAGCGCTCGGAACGCTGTGAGCGTGAGCGCAAGGCCACCCAACAGCTGGACGGCGACTGCGGCCAGCGCGGGCCCAAGCTGCGTGACCCGCTCTACCTGCTCAAGCGACTGGATGCCGACAACAACCACCAGATCGACGACACGCTCATCGTTCTGGCGCTGATGCCCGGGGCGGATTTCGTCGGCGCCGAGGAGGCGCGGCGGCGCATCCGCTACGCGACGCTGGCGGGCCTGATGGCTCAAAACTATGTGCCGGACAACGCCGAGCGGCTGAGCCTGTTGGAGTTCGATTTGGTCGAGAGCGCCAGCAAGACCAACAGCAGTGCTGGCTACCGCGTGCCATACGAACTGCTGACCAGGCGCGACCGCGAGGACAACAGCCACTACGCGCAGATCGCGCTGCTGTGGGTGGACGAAACGGCGCTGCCGACGCGCAAGCTGGATGCCGTCGCTTTGATCACGGCGAAACTGCTGAGCAAGGAGGCTAGCGACGAATTGGGTGTGCGCAACGCATTGCCGGCGCGCAGCGGCAAGCCATCGGCAGGCTTGCCGGAACTCGCCGTCATCGGCCCGTCGTCCACCGATGCGCTGCGCGTCGCCATGCGCGACCTTCGCTGCGCGGCCGACCTGCACAACATCGAAGGCATTCGGGGCAGTTCCCAGACAGAACTTGAGGCGGCCACCTGTACTCGCAACGGTGAGAAGACGCCGAAACAACTGCCGGACATGGTCACTAAAGGCTACCAACGGCTTGCCCAGGCAAGGTTCTACAACCCGTCGTCGACCGCACCCGCGACTTGGTTGCCCCAACTGGACGAAGAGACGCGGCGGCGCCCCGGGTTGGCCGAGCTGGACGATGGCATCGACGCCTTCCTGACGCAGCATTTCGACCGGTTCTCTCCGGATGTCGGCAAACCCAAACCGGTGCACATGATCCGCACGGTCGGCAACGATGCCGAGCTGATCGACCGGCTCGTGCGCGAGCTGTGCCTTCGGGTGCCCGACGGACGCCGGCGCATCGTCGTCGTCGCCGAGCGGGATTCCCTCTACGCGCAGGCGCTGGTGAAGCAGCTGCAGTCGAACGAGATGGTGCGGGAGCAGATGAAGGCGCGGCTGGAGATCGCCTACTTTTTCCGCGGCATCGATGGTGTGACGACGAAGGAGGCGAGCGCCGCAACGGCCTTGGCCACGGCGGCGGGCAAGACGGCGCCCCCCGAATGGCCGGAGAGCCGCGACCAGCTCGACTACCTGCGCCGGCTCGGCAACGAGCTCAAGCGCAGCGAGTCCGACCCGACGCGGCTGCCCATCGGCGCCATCGGCATCTTCGCCAACGACGTGCATGACAAGCTGCTGGTGCTGCAGGCCCTGCACGAGAACTTCTCTGACCGCATGTTCTTCACGACGGACATGGATGCGCGCTACCTGCACCCGCGCACCCAGTCCTTCACGCGCAACCTCGTCGTGGCCACCAGCTTGCCGCTGGCGTTCTACCCGCTGCCGCCCAATCACGCCGGGAGTGCCGTGGATCTGCAGGACGGCACGCCGCCGCTGCGCGACATCTACCAGACCAGCACGTACGCCGCTGCGCGCCAGGTCGGCTGCCGCAGCGACGACTGCAAGGCCGGCGAGGCGCAGGCACTGCGCCAGGTGCTGGCCAATCCGTCGCTCTATGAGATCGGTCGTTCGGAGCTGGTGCCGCTGTCGGGCTACGCGCTGGAGGAACGGCCGCCCACGCGGCCCACGGGGCGCGTCTTCGTCGCTCTGCTGATCATGTCGGTGTTCGGCGGCCTGTTGTTCGCCTGGCCGTCCACGCCCGCGATGCGCCAGGCCCGCCAGCTGCTGTTCCCAGGCCCGGGGCGCGTGCCAGTGCCCATGGCGTTCACCGCCGTCGTGCTGGTCGCGATGCATGCGGTGCTGCTGTCGTACGGCTTGGCCAGCCTGATCGAATTCGTGCTCCCTGGCCGCATGAACTTCAGTCATGCGCGGCTGCTGGCTGCGTTGGCGGCGGGAGGTGCGGTGGTGCTGGGCCTGACGGCCTGGAAGGCCGGTCGGCACCGCCGCGAGTTTGCGCTGCTGGCCGTGGCCCTGCTGTTGCTGTTGGCGGCGGCATGGACGGCCCAGGCCTGGCCGGCCAGCGGTTGGTGGCCCGACCGGGCCTGCGACACCTGCGAGCCCATGGCGTGGCTGGAGGGCGTCAGCGCGTGGCCGTCGCACCTGATCCATCTGCTGGCCGTGTTCACGTTGCTGTGGACGCTGGACTGGGCCTGGGCTGACACGGTGAACCAGCTGCGCTGCGACGCCGATTGGCTGCAGTTGCCGCCGCCGCCGGCTGATCCCGGTGTGTGCCACTTGCTGCGCCACTGGTTCGACCGCGCGAGCGTGCTGTTCTGGAAGCCCGGCAACTGCCACAGCTGCGATTTCAAGCAGTTGTGGGCGCAGTACGTCGAGCGCGGTGGGGCCGTCGCGCGGACGCTGCGCACACTGTTCTGGTACGCAGTCACGCTGTTTGCCGTGGGCCTGCTGTTCCTGGGCCTCAGTGATGGTCAGGTGCCCGAGGTGCCCGTGCGCGGTGTCGAGTTCCGCGGCCTCGTGGCGGTGACGCTCTATGCGGCCATGCTGCTGCTGCCGCTGCTCATCGTCGCCGTGGGCGACGCGACGCTGTTGCTGGCGCGCTTCGTGCGCCACCTGAACTGCGGCCGCAGTGTGTACCCCGACGCGACGATCACGCTGTTCGCGAAGGCGCTGGGCAGCGATCACGAGGCCTTGTGGACGCAACGTTTCAGCGCACGGCCGCAGGAACGCCATGGCGGCTGCGGCGACGCGCCACGTCACACGCTGCTGGACGACTGGATCGACGTGCAGGTGGTGGCGCGCCGCAGCGCGCCGGTGGCCCGGCTGGTCATCGGCCCCTTCGTCGTGCTGGCGCTGCTGGTGGTGGCGCGCAGCCGGCTGTTCGACAACTGGGCGCTGACGCCGGCCATCGCCGTGGGCGTGAGCGTCTACGTGGCCGCGCTGATCGGCCTGACCTTGCTGCTCAAGCAATCGGCCGAGGCCACGCGCCGGCGCGCGCTCGACTCCATGCAGGCGGACCTGCGCTGGCTGGCGGGCAGTGGCAAGCCGCTGAGCGACCTGGTGGAGCCTTTCAAGCGCCTGATCGCCCAGGTCGAAAACAACCAGCAGGGCGCCTTCGCCCCATTCTTCGACCAGCCGCTGCTGAAGGCGATGCTCGTGCCGCTGGGCGGCGCCGGTGGCACGCAGTTGTTCGACTATTTGCTGCTGGGTCGCTGACAGCGGTGCTGTCTGGGGCCAGGGGGAGCTGCAGCGTCAGCCCGTCTCGCGGAGGGCGCGCAGCGCCTCGGCCAGGCGATGGTCCAGGCTGCCGCGGATGTCGGTCCAGGCGATGGCGTGCTGGGCGAGCGACTCGCGCAGCCGCGTGTCGACGCGCTCCCGCACGGCCGGCGCGTCGCGCTGGAAGCCGTCGGGCTGCCATGGCAGGTCCGGCGCGCACAGCAGCGTCAGGTCGCAGCGCCGCTGAAAGGCCAGGCCGTCGGGGGTGAGCGAGGCGTCGCCGAAATAGTGCTCGCTGAAGAGCGCCGTCATCAGCGGCGTCGTGTCGCAGACCACCAGCGCGTGCTGCGTGGCGGCGGCTTCGATGCGCCGGGCCTGCTCGGCGGCGATGCCCGCTTGTTCATGCTGCTGCGGCGTGCGGCCCTGGCGGTCGCACCATTCGCGCAGATATTCGGTCACGAGGCCGGCGTTGAGGTGCGCCGCCAGCGCTGCGGCGAGCGTGGACTTGCCTGTGCATTCCGCGCCCAGCAGCGCCACGATGCGGCTCATGCCCGCCGCCATGCGCGCCAGCCGAGCACGCTCATCGGGATGAAGGCCGCATACAGGACCACGGTCAACCAATAGCCCTTCAGCCCGAACAGCACGACGCTGACGGTGTTGACGACGATCCAGGTCGGCCAGTTCTCTTCGTACTTGCGTGCGAGCAGCCATTGGCCCAACAGGCTTGCGACGGTGGGGAACGCATCCCAGTAGGGCAGGGGGCTGTCGGTGAATCGGGCGAGGAACAGGCCCAGCAGCGGCCAGGCCGCGAGGGTGAGCAAGGTCGGTGCGATGAGGCCGCGCACGCCCAGCCGGCGCACGGTCAGCAACTCGCCGCTGCTCGTGCGGCCGAAGCGCCACTGCCACGCCCCCCACAGGGCGAGCGCGGCGAAGACGAGTTGCAGGCCCGCCTCGCCGTACAGCTTGCCGTCCAGGAACAGCGCGAAGTACAGCAGCGATGCGATGAACGCGAGCGGCCAGGCCAGCGGATGGACGCGCATGTTGCAGACGACCATCCACACGGACAGCACGAACGCTGCCAGCTCCAGCCAGGTGATGGGGCTGCCAAAAGCAGAGAAGGCCGGCGCCAGCAGCGCCGACCACAGCGTCATGAGCATCAGGGCTTGGGGCTGGAGGTGGCCAGCGAAGCGGTTCTGGCGCCCGACACGGGCACGAAGACCTCATCGGGCTTGATCATGCCCAACTCGAAGCGGGCCTTCTCTTCCACCATCTCCAGGCCTTCGCGGAGGTCGCGCAGTTCGGCCTGCAGCTGGGCGTTGCGCAGGCGGGCCTGTTCGTTGTCGGCCTGCGCCGCAGCCACCTCCTCCCGGAGGTGGGCGACGTACGGCACGCTGCCCCGGCCCACCCAGAGCTGGGCTTGGATGGCGATCAGGAAGATCACCAAAACGGCAGCAAGTGCTTTCATGTCAAAGCGTCCTCGGCCCACGAAGCGAGCCGAGCACCGGGCCGCCCCCAAGCCGGCCCGCCGTGGCGAAGCGCTGCGGCACACGCCGCAGCGCGGTCCCGGGCCAGGCTCGCCTGCGTTCAGCAAGGCGAGGGTGGGCGAGGAGCCTGGTCACTTCACTTCAGGTTGTAGAACGCAGCGCGGCCAGGGTAGGCGGCGATGTCGCCCAGGTCTTCCTCGATGCGCAGCAGCTGGTTGTACTTGGCCATGCGGTCCGAGCGCGACAGCGAACCCGTCTTGATCTGGCCGGCGTTCAGGCCCACGGCGATGTCGGAGATGGTGCTGTCTTCCGTCTCGCCCGAGCGGTGCGAGATCACGGCGGTGTAGCCCGCGCGCTTGGCCATCTCGATGGCGGCGAAGGTCTCGGTCAGCGTGCCGATCTGGTTGATCTTGATCAGGATCGAGTTGGCGATGCCCTTCTCGATGCCTTCCTTCAGGATCTTGGTGTTGGTGACGAACAGGTCGTCGCCGACGATCTGCACGTTCTTGCCCAGGCGGTCGGTCAGGATCTTCCAGCCGTCCCAGTCGCCTTCGGCCATGCCGTCTTCGATGGAGATGATGGGGTACTTGTCGACCCACGTGGCCAGCATGTCGGTCCACTGCTGCGAGGTCAGCTGGATGCCGCCTTCGCCGTCGAGCACGTACTTGCCGTCCTTGTAGAACTCGCTGGCGGCGCAGTCCAGGCCGATGGCGATCTGCTCGCCGGCGGTGTAGCCGGCCTTGGCGATGGCGTCCAGGATCAGCTGGATGGCGGCCTCATGGCTCTCGACGCTGGGCGCGAAGCCGCCCTCGTCGCCCACGGCGGTGGAGATGCCCTTGTCGTGCAGGATCTTCTTCAGCGCGTGGAACACCTCGGCGCCCCAGCGCAGCGCTTCGCGGAAGCTCGGTGCGCCCACGGGAATGATCATCAGCTCCTGCAGGTCCAGCGAGTTGTTCGCGTGGGCGCCGCCGTTGATGACGTTCATCATCGGCACGGGCAGTTGCAGGCCGCCCATGCCGCCGAAGTAACGGTACAGGGGCAGGCCGGATTCCTCGGCGGCGGCGCGGGCCACGGCCATGGAGACGGCCAGCATCGCGTTGGCGCCCAGGCGGCTCTTGTTGTCGGTGCCGTCCAGGTCGATCAGCGTCTTGTCCAGGAAGGCCTGCTCCGAGGCATCCAGGCCCAGCACGGCCTCGCTGATCTCGGTGTTGATGTGCTCGACGGCCTTCAGCACGCCCTTGCCCAGGTAGCGGCTCTTGTCGCCGTCGCGCAGCTCGATGGCTTCACGGCTGCCGGTCGACGCACCCGACGGTACGGCCGCGCGACCCATGACGCCGGACTCCAGCAGCACGTCGCACTCCACGGTGGGGTTGCCGCGGCTGTCGAGGATCTCTCGGCCGACGATGTCAACGATGGCGCTCATTCAGTATCTCCAGGAAGTGAAAAATTCGGGCGGGCGCAGTGTGCCTAAGGACAGTTACGGTGTCAGAACAAGCGACCGTGGCTGGCGCCGCAGTTTAATTGCTGGCGTCGGCGACCGGCCCCTGGCGCCACAGCCGCCAGGCGAGCGCCGCAAGTGCTGCAACGCCCAGGCCCAACACGCACCAGAGCAGCAGTTGGCGCGGCGCGGGCGAGGGGCGGGCCGGCGCCGCCACCGGCGGCAGCGCGACGAAATCGCCCAGCTGGGCGCGGCCCAGGCGGGCCTGTTCGGCCGGCCAGTCGGGAACGACGTCGGCCAACGGCCGCGGGCCGGCCTCCGGCGATGCCGAGCCGACCTCCAGCTTGAAGGGCGGCTGGCCCTGAGTGGCCCACACCAGCCGCGGCGTGCGGGTCGTCCAGGTGAGCTGCAGGCTGTCAGCGGGCGGCAGCGCGGTGCCGCGCGGCGGCAGCAGGCGCAATTCGCTGACGGCCAGTGTCAGTGGCAGGGCGGGTGCCGTATCGGGCGGCGCGTCACCGCGATCGACGCGATAGAACACATGCCGGGCCACGGTCTGCCAGGGCGCTTGCGGGCCGGCGCGGGTCTGCAGCTGCACCGGCAGCACCCAGGTGCCCCCGGTGCCCTTTGTGCCCTTGTTGCCCATGAGCGCCAGGCTCATCAGCGGCTGCGGGCCGCCCAACGAGACGACCCATCCGCCCTCGGCGTCTGGCGTGGGCAGCGCGGCCGTACGGGCCGTGCGCCGCGCTGGCGTGCCGCTTGGCTGCCAGGCCAGCGTGGCGCGCTCCGGCCGCACGGCGTGGGCCGGGTCGTCCCACAGCAGCCGCAGGTAGCGCTGCGGTGAGCCGGGCAGGGCCACCCAGGGCTGCGCCAGTGGCACGCCATCGGCAGTGCGCAGGCCCAGCAGCTGACCCGTGCCCAGCGGCCGCCAGGCTTGCAGATCGGGGCTGGTTTCAAGCCGGTAGCCGGCCTGGAACGGGGCTGCGTCGGCAGGCCAGTCCAGCCGCAGCCGGGCCGGCGCGCCAGGCCAGCCGGGCGGCTCGCCGAGGTCTGCCAGCCAGCCCGCGGGGGCGTGAACCGGCGCGGCGGCCGAGGCTGGATGCGCCGCTGCGGTGGTGACGGGCGGCGGCAGGGCGAACAGCCTGACGGCGCGGTCCGCCGGCGTGGTGGGTTCGCCATCGGGCTGCAGCGCGAACGGCACGCGGCGGTCATGGGCGTCAAGCAGCTGCCAGTCCCGCAGATCGGCGCTGTGGCCGTGGCGCCAGCCTTCGGCGCCAACTTCCAGCGACACAAACGGCGCCGGTTGCGTGACCTGGATGGGTGCCTGGTGGGGCGCTGCGCCGGCCGACGCGCAGGCCAGGACGAGCAGCCACTCAGCGCGGCGAAGGGTCATGACGTGCGTTTCCAGTCGTTCCAGGCAGCGGGGCGACATAGCCGATGACCAGCATCAACACGCCCACGCCGATGAAGGACACGATGCGCAGCACCGTGCCGCTGCCCTGAAGGTCGAACAGCATCAGCTTGAGCACCACAGCGCCCAGCAGCACGGCGCCCGTCAGCCAGGGCGCGCGCTGCCGGCGGCGCGTGCCGAGCAGCATCAGCACCAGCGCCAGCGCGCTCCACAGCAGCGCCAGGCCGGTCTGCACACCGCGCGATGCCAGCCAGCCGGAGACGTGGTAGGGCACGCCGCCCCAGTGGTGGAAGCTGCGCACCAGCATGCCGTTGAGCCACAGGAAGCCCAGCGCGGCGGGCAGCGCCAGGGCCTGAGACGGCAGGCGCAGGGCGGCGGCAGCCGGGCTGCGCAGCCAGGCCAAGACGGCCAGCAAGGCAGCGGAGATGCCCAGGTCCAGCGGGCTCAGCACCGGCACATAGGGCAGTGGCCTGGCGTCGCCCGCGCTGCCCCAGTTGGCGATGAGGGCCCAGGCGGCCAGCGCCAGGCTCAAGACGGCGCCGCCGGCCTGCGCGTAGGCAGCCGGTGCCAGCCGCAGGGGCCAGATCTGTTGCGGTGGCGCGTGACGCTGCTGGTGCAGGATGGCGGCGAGCAACAGTGCCGGCACCGCCAGCCAGCCCAGCCAGCCCCAGGCACTGCCGGGGTCACCGAGGTCGCCCGCCCAATGGCGGGCCTGCAAGGCGCCCAGCAGGGCGAAGGCGAGCAGGCTGCCGGCGTGCGTGGCCTGCCGCACGGGCGCGGGCCAGTGCGGCGCCGTCCGCGAGAGCACCCCGGCCTGTGCGAGCCAGGCCAGCGGCAGCGCCCACCAGCCGCCCGCCAGCAGCGGCGCACCATGCAGCGCGGCGCCCAGGACGCCGAGCAGCGCCCAGGCCGGCAGCAGCAAGGCCGTGGGCCAGGCGACGACCGGCCAGCGCCACAGCGTCTGCAAGCCCAGCAGCACGGCGCTGACGGCGGCAGCGCACGCAACGCTGGCCGCCCAGGCCTGCGCGGCCGGCACCCATTGCACATGCACGATGGCCGCCGCAGCGACAAGCCAGGCCGTGCCCCAGCCCACCAGCGCCGCTGCCAGCCCGGCATGCCAGGCGCGGGCCAGGTTGCGGCCGAGCAGCCGTGCGCCGGCCAGCCCGGCTGCAGCGATCAGCATGGCGTTCAGCAATTGCGACGCGGCCCCAGGCCCCGCGAACCCCTTGTTCGCCATGGCCATCGTGAGCGTGAGGCCGCCCAGGGCCATCAGCGCCAGGCCGCTGGCAAGCACGCGCAGGCGCCCCTGCCGCAAACCAAGCCAGAGGGCGCCCAGGCCCTCCAGCGCCCAGGCGCCCGCGGTGGCCTCGGCACTGAGGGCGAATGGAATGACCAGCGTGCCGAACACGGCGCCCAGCGCGATGAAGGCCTCGAACACCAGCGCATGCGCGGTGCGTTGGCGTGCCCAGGCGGCCAGCCCGATGTAGGCGCCGCCAACCAGCAGCGCCGCCAGCGCAATGGCCATGGCGTCGGGCTTGAGCAGTGCGTACTGCAGCGCCGCGCCGAACACGGGCACGCCAAAGAGCAGCGAGGCCTGCAACCAGTGTTCGGGCGTCTGCGCGCGCCGGCCGGGCATCAGCAGCACGGCCGTGAACAGCAGCCAGAAGGCGATGAGGAAGGCCTGGGCGACGGCGTAGTCGGCGGCCGTGTAACTGGTCAGCCCCCAGGCGGTGGCGATGAGCGACGTGAAGCCGAAGGCGATGAGGTTCAGGCGCGGCCAGTGCTTGAACCAGGCCACCAGCGCCACGCCCAGGCCGAGCACGAAGTCGTAGCCCAGCAGCATCGCGATGGCCCCGCCGCCGCTGGACAGCAGCAATGGCGTGGCGTACCCGCCCAGCGTGCCGACGACGGCCAGCGCCTGCGCATCCTGGCGCACCGCCAGCAAGGCGGCCAGCAGCGAGGCTGCCAGCATCAGCACGAACACCAGGCCCACCGGCTGCAGCCCTGCCAGCTTCGCGGCCGCGAACAGCGTCAGGTAGACCACCGCGACGCCGCCGCCCTGCATCAGCAGCCCGTAGGCGCGCGAGCGCAATCGCAGCCGCCAGCCGATGGCCAGCAGCGCGAGGCCGGTGGCGCCGATGCCAGCGAGGCGAACCTCCAGTGGCACCGTGACGTTCTCCGCCGCGAAGCGCGCCAGGAACACCAGGCCCAGGAACAGCATGGCCAGGCCCACCTTGACGATGGTGTTCGCCGCCGCGAGCCGCTGGGCCCAGGCCGGCATGGGCAGCGGCCGGCGCGGCGGGGAGGGCGCGCGCGCTGCGGCGGGCGTCCGTGGGGCGGGCACCGTGGCCGCTGCCGGCACGAGGGCCGGTATCTCAGGCAAGGCGGCCGGTGGCTGGGCTGCCGCTTCGGGCTTGGGTCGGGGCGCCGACATCGGTGCCGTCATCTCAGCGGGCTCGACGGACGGGCGAGGCTCGGCGGTTGGCCGCACGGGCATGGCCGGGCGCGCGGCGAGCTGCTGCTCGAGCTTGTCAATGCGCCGGCCTTGCTGCAGTTGCTGCCAGACCAGCCATCCGCACAGAGCGCCGAGCAGCGCGCCCGGGAAACTCTCCGTGATCAGGCCGCCCAGCAGCAGCCCCAGCAGCAATGCGACGAGTGCCATCGGGTCAGGCGCCTTCCACCAGCATCAGCGGCCGCCGGTCGTCTTCGTGCCCGGCCTGGCCGGTGAGCTTGACGTTGGCGACGATGCACGCAGCAGACATGTGAGCCTCAGAGCAGTGGGGGGCGTTGGCCGTGCGCCCGGCTGCTCAGGGAGCAGCCGGGCCGGCTTGGTGACTGTAGACGGCCACCGGCAGCCCTGGCGGAGTGCCCATGCGCAGGGGCCGCACGGGGCCAGGGCGTGGCGATCCCTGCGCGATCAGCAGGAGAAGTCGTTTTCGAGCAGCGGCTGCTGCTTGACGACGCGGTCCAGCGCGACGAGCTGCGTCAGCAGCGTCTTCATGTGCTTGAGCGGCACGGCGTTGGGGCCGTCGCTGAAGGCCTCGGCCGGGTTGGGGTGCGTCTCCATGAAAAGGCCCGCCACGCCCACGCCCACGCCGGCACGCGCCAGCACTGGCACCATCTCGCGGGCGCCGCCGCTGGTGCCGCCCAGGCCGCCGGGCTTCTGCACGGAGTGCGTCACGTCGAACACCACCGGTGCGCCGGAGTTGCGCATCTCGGCCAGGCTGGTCATGTCGGCGACGAGGTTGTTGTAGCCGAAGCTGACGCCACGCTCGCAGGCCAGGAATCGGTCTTCGCTCAGGCCCACTTCCGCTGCAGCGGCACGGGCCTTGTCGATGACGTTCTTCATGTCCCACGGTGCGAGGAACTGGCCCTTCTTGATGTTGACGGGCTTGCCGCTCTGCGCCACGGCGCGGATGAAGTCGGTCTGGCGGCACAGGAAGGCCGGCGTCTGCAGCACGTCGACGACGCTGGCGACCTCGGCCACCTGCGACGCGTCATGCACGTCGGTCAGGATGGGCAGGCCGGTCTGGCGGCGCACTTCGTCGAGGATCTTCAGGCCGGCTTCCATGCCGACGCCGCGCTTGCTGGTGCCCGACGAGCGGTTGGCCTTGTCGAACGAGCCCTTGTAGATCAGCGGGATGCCGAGGGAGTCGCAGGTCTCTTTGAGCAGGCCGGCGACGTCCAGCGTGATCTGCAGGCCCTCGATCGAGCAGGTGCCAGCGATGAGGAAGAAGGGCTTGTCCAGGCCGGCGTCAAATCCGCAGAGTTTCATGTCAGCTCCCGCTGGGCCGCCCCGAGGGAGCGGGCGCCCCCTTGGGGGGCAGTGATCGAAGTGAGCGTGGGGGCCAGCATGTCAGGCCTCGTGCTTGTGGTTCAGCGCAGCCTTGATGAAGGCCGCGAACAGCGGATGGCCGCCCCAGGGGGTGGACTTGAACTCCGGGTGGAACTGCACGCCGACGAACCAGGGGTGCACCTCGCGCGGCAGCTCGACCATCTCCGTCAGCTTCTCGCGCTGCGTGATCGCGGAGATGACCAGGCCGGCCTTCTGCAGCCGGTCGAGGTAGTGCTCGTTGGCCTCGTAGCGGTGGCGGTGGCGCTCGGTGACGATGGGGCCGTAGATGTCGTGCGCCAGCGTGCCGGGCTTGACGTCGGAGCTCTGTGCGCCCAGGCGCATCGTGCCGCCGAGGTCGGAGTTGGCGTCGCGCTTCTGGATGCTGCCGTCGGCGTCCTGCCACTCGTCGATCAGCGCGATGACGGGGTGGGGCGTCTCGGGCTCGAACTCGGTGGAGTTGGCGCCTTCCAGGCCGGCCATGTGGCGGGCGTACTCGATGGTGGCGACCTGCATCCCCAGGCAGATGCCCAGGTAGGGCAGGCCGCGTTCGCGGGCGAAGCGGGCCGCGCAGATCTTGCCCTCG
>JACCDO011309239.1_pt1 | contig 12055 bp, 10 predicted proteins | sample 7446101 | NCBI WGS metagenome assembly JACCDO01 (sample SAMN15323440, study PRJNA562643) | freshwater metagenome | isolation source: river surface water | place: USA:Blue River Watershed | collected 2017-08-16 | reverse complement strand
GTTAGAACTTTTGAAGTGCCGAGATTTGAATCTTTGTGACTCATGGTGAGCGAAGTGATTTTTTCGCCTTCGGCTTGGATGGTGATCCAGCCGATAGGGGAGTCGAAACTGATTTGAGCGAAAGTCATAGAGAAAGACTAAGGCCGAGCCCCAACCGGAACTCGGCCTTTGCCAATGTTGTGGATAATTACATTTGCTTCCAAGCGTGGTCTAGTGCTCCACGCAAGATCTGCTCCATCTCATCGAACTCTGACTGTCCGATGGTTAGAGGAGGTGCAAGCTGAACCACAGGGTCTCCGCGGTCATCCGAGCGGCAGTACAAGCCCTCTTCAAACATGCGCTGTGACAAGATGCCACGGAGCAGCTTCTCTGACTCTGCGTCGTTGAAGGTTTCCTTGGTGTTCTTGTCCTTGACGAGCTCGATAGCCCAGAAGTAACCGATACCGCGAACATCGCCCACGATAGGAAGGTCCTTCAGCTTTTCGAGAGTGCTCTTGAATGCGCCCTCGTTGCGAGCAACGTTGCCAACCAGGTCTTCCTCGTCAAAGATGTCGAGGTTCTCCAGTGCAACCGCGCAAGAAACCGGGTGACCACCGTAGGTGTAACCGTGCGAGAAAATCGTGGTTCCGTGCTTGAACGGTTCGAACAACTTCTCGGCAACCATCAACGCACCGATTGGGGCGTAGGCGGAGGTCATCCCCTTGGCGCAAACCAGCATGTCTGGCTCAAAGCCGTAACGCTCGCTGGCAAACATAGTTCCGGTGCGACCAAAGCCGTCGATGGTTTCGTCGGCCACGATAAGTACGTCGTACTTGTCGCAGATTTCACGAACGCGATCGAAGTAGATCTTCGGTGCTGTGAAGCAACCACCAGAGTTTTGAACTGGTTCAAGGAAGAACGCAGCAACGGTGTCTGGGTCTTCGAACAGAATCATTTCTTCAACTCGGTTAGCTGCCCAAAGTGCGAATTCTTCTTCGGTTGCAAACTCATCTTGCGCGCGGTACCAGTTGGTGTTTGGTACACGGAAGGTGCTTGGCACTAGCGGTTCATATGCCTTCTTCATCGAAGGAATACCGGTTAGTGAAAGTGCTCCGTGACTGGTGCCGTGGTAGGCAACTGAACGAGTCAATACCTTGTGCTTGGTCGGCTTGCCGATCAACTTGAAGTAGTGCTTCGAGTTTCCATGCTGTCTCGTTTGCTTCTCCACCGCCAGTGGTAAAGAACACACGAGAAAGGTTTTTAGGTGCGTAAGAAAGCAGACGCTCAGATAGCTCGATGCCTGGCTTGTGAGCATGTGACCAGAGCGGGAAGTAATCCAGCTCTTTCATTTGCTTAGCTGCGGCTTCGGCTAGACGAGTTCGTCCGTGTCCTGCGTTTACTGAGAACAGTGAAGAAATACCATCGAAGTACTTCTTACCGTTTTGATCCCAGAAGTGGTGTCCTGATGCCTTGGTGATGATAGGAATCTCACCCTTGGCGGTGTAGAACGGGCTGTGTCGAGTGAAGTGAAGGAACATGTTTTCCTTCGCTGACTCTTGCAGCATTTGTGGGGTTACTTCTTTTCCGCTCTTTCGTGCGTCTAGAAGTGGGGTGGCGCGGTCGGCTTTAGCATCGGTCGTCCCATTCGACGGCTTGAAAACAGATTTGACTCCGTCAACAAGTTTGCTCACCAGGCTCTCCTTGATTGCCATGTGATATCACTCTTCTTTTTTGGTTTTCTGGGCGACCATAGTGGCAGCCTCAGTACTTCCATCGTATCCAGAGCGCATAAGATTTCCATAGAACCCCGCAAAGGAGCAGGAAATGACCAAGCAACTGAAGAATTACATCAATGGCGAGTGGGTAGAGGCCAAGTCTGGCAAGACCACCGATGTAATCAACCCGGCCGACGGACAGGTTTACCTGCAGGCGCCGCACTCAGGAGCCGAGGATGTCGATGCCGCCTATAAGGCAGCCGCAGCAGCTTTTGAGACCTGGGGCCAGACCACACCATCCGAACGTCAGCTTGCCCTATTCCGAATTGCCGATGCCATGGAGGCTCAGGCTGAGCACTTTGCAGACCTCGAGTCACAGAACACCGGAAAGCCGCGCAGCACCCTGGTCGATTACGAAATCATGCCTTCGATTGATCAGATTCGTTTCTTCGCGGGTGCCGCTCGAAACCTAACCGGTCTTGCATCTGGCGAATATCTGAAAGACCACACCTCTTCTATCCGTCGCGAACCAATCGGAGTAGTTGGACAGGTAACTCCTTGGAACTATCCGCTAAACATGGCGGTCTGGAAATTTGCACCGGCTATTGCTGCGGGAAACACAGTGGTACTTAAGCCGAGCGACACAACTCCAGTTTCAACACTGTTGCTCGCGCAAATAACAGAAGACATTTTGCCCAAAGGTGTGTTCAACGTAGTCACCGGAGATCGCGACACCGGTAAAGCGCTCATCGAAAACAAGATTCCGCAAATGGTTTCGATTACCGGTTCGGTGCGTGCCGGTATGGAAGTTGCGAAGGCTGCATCAAGTGATTTGAAGCGCGTTCACCTTGAACTCGGCGGCAAGGCGCCAGTCCTTGTATTTGCAGATGCAGACATTGATGCTGCAGTTGAGCAAATCACCATCGCTGGCTATTTCAATGCCGGTCAGGACTGCACTGCGGCAACTCGTGTGCTGGTGCACGAATCGGTCCACGACGAGTTCGTTGCGAAACTTGCGGCCAACGTGAAGGCGAACGCGCAAACCGGTCAGCCAAACCGCGATGATATTTTGTTTGGTCCGGTAAACAACGCCAACCAACTCGAGCGAGTTAAGGGATTCGTAGATCGTCTACCTGACCACGCCAACATCGAGGCCGGTGGCGTGAGCATCTCGGACAATGGTGGCTACTTCTTCCAGGCAACTGTTCTGTCAGGACTCAAGCAGAATGACGAGCACATCCAGAGTGAAATCTTTGGCCCGGTTATTACCGTGCAGAAATTCCGCGATGACGAGGAAGCTATGCGCTGGGCTAACGACGTTGAGTACGGACTGGCTTCATCGGTCTGGACCACCAACCACAGCCGCGCAATGCGCTTTGCCAAGGGGCTCAACTTCGGTTGCGTCTGGATCAACACCCACATCCCGCTAACTGCCGAGATGCCGCACGGTGGTTTCCGTCACTCGGGTTACGGTAAGGATCTCTCAAACTACGGCTTCGAGGACTACACCCGCATCAAGCACGTAATGAGTTTTATTGGGTAGCTGTTGAGTAGTTCGGCCGGACTCGGCTGAATTCGCCATGCTTTTGGCATGCAACTGCTTTGGTTCTTGCCGTCCATTGCCTACGGCGTGATGCTGGCTTTCACCAGCGGTAGCTATCTCCTTTTGATCAGCACTCTTATTAGTGCAATCTTGATGTTGTTGGTGCGTTGGCGAATGTCACTGCAGCCGAAGCTCGGCCCAGAAACGCAACTGCGAGTGCTTGGCAAACGCATTTGGCTCGATGATTATCGGCTGCCGAATGGCAGCGCGTTTTGGTCCCGCGAACAATTTGATTTCGTTTATCAAAAGTTGGCACCGCAAACTTCGTTGGTTGCAGAGGTGGTTGAGAAATTCGTATCTCGCAATTTCACAAAACCAAAAAGTATGTCGGCTGTGGTGGGTTTCGATAGAGAAGATTTGGTCTCAATCTCTTTGAGTAATGAAAACTCTCATGGCATTTTGATTGGTGCTACTGGAAGTGGAAAAACAGAGTTTTTGCGAAGCTGGATTCGCTCGCTACGCGAATCAACTCACAACGCAGAATTCTTACTGATTGATTTCAAGGGTGGTTCCGGTCTGTCGCAGTTCGAAAATGAAAATAGCAAGTTGGTCACCGATCTGGATTTAGATTCCGCGAATGAATCCTTCGAATATCTCAAAGCTCAACTCCGAAATCGAGAAAGTATGCAACCGCTAATTGTTGTGGTTGATGAACTTACTCATTTACTTCAAGAGGTCCGCGTTGCCGAAAGTGTGCTGTCGAGTATCGCGGCAAGGGGTAGGTCTGCTCGTATTCACTTGATTGTCACCAACCAAAATTTGGTTGGTATTCCAAGAGCTCTGCTCACCAATCTGCGCCTGCGCATTCTGATCGGACCACACGATCCGGTGGATGCGGCGCTACTGGGGCAACTGGCTAAGCCGGAAACCGCGCCAGAGGTGGGTTATCGAATCACTCAAGCGCAGCTGATAGGACACGGCCAGCCAGGGCGTCAGTTCTGGTTCACCGGCTTTAGGCCAGAGCGTCTGCCAACTTCTGCTCCGGAAGTGAGTGAGCCTCGGCGACACCAGCATTGGTTACCTGACCGGCGTGAACGTTCAAGCCAAGGGCAAGTGAACCGTCGGCACGGCAGGCGGCGAGCCAGCCGTGGTTCGCTAGCGCTCGCACGTAAGGCAGGGTCGCATTCGTTAGCGCGTAAGTAGAAGTGTGAGGCACTGCGCCAGGCATGTTGGCTACGCAGTAGAACACGCTGTTGTGAACTTTGAAAGTTGGGTCGGCGTGAGTCGTCGGGTGGCTGTCTGCGAAACATCCGCCCTGATCAATCGCGATGTCTACTAGCACTGAGCCAGGCTTCATGTTCTTCACCATTTCATTAGTGACGAGTTTTGGTGCCTTTGCTCCAGGAATAAGTACCGCACCGATTACTAGGTCTGCCTCGGCAACTGCGCGGTTCAATTCGAATGTATTGCTCACGATTGTTTTCACGCGACCGTTGTAGTGGTCGTCGAGTTCGCGAAGGCGATTCAGGTTGGTGTCTAGCACGGTGACATCGGCACCCATCCCGGCTGCCATCACCACAGCGTTCGCTCCAGCCACTCCGGCACCAATTACTGCAACCTTTGCCGGGCGAGTTCCAGGCACGCCAGAAAGTAGAACTCCGTTACCGCCGTTGTGACGCAACAAAGTTTCGGCACCAACCTGAGGCGCAAGTCGACCAGCGACCTCACTCATCGGAGCCAGTAGTGGAAGTGAGCGGCTAGGAAGCTGAACGGTTTCGTAAGCAATCGCGGTTACGTTGTTTGCAATCAACGCATCGGTAAGTGGTCGATCGGCGGCCAGGTGGAGGTAGGTGAACAGAATTAGGTCTGGACGAAGGTACTGGTATTCGCTCGCGATTGGTTCTTTGACCTTGAGCACCATGTCGCCGGCAGCCCAGGTTGCTGCGGCGTCAGGGCAAATAGTTGCTCCCTGAGCCACGTATTCGTCGTCGTTGATGGCTGAACCGACTCCGGCACCGGCCTGAATGAATACCTGGTGACCGGCAGCTACTAGCTCATGCACTCCGGCTGGGGTAATGGCTACGCGGAATTCGTTGTTCTTTACTTCGGCAGGTACTGCGACCTTCATGATGCTCCCTCGGGCGGGTCAGACTTCCGCTCCACCTTTACGATACCCCTTTCGTTGGAATTGCCGTTTTTAGGCTTTTGGTTGGGTTTTTTGTGGCAGTATTTTTTACGGACGCAGTTTGGCGTTGCTGGTGTTGGTCGAGCCGTGAGGCTCATTAGCTTCTAGGAGCCTTCATGACTATTTCAAATGACCCAATGTTCAAAGAATTGCTAGCGCAAGCGAAGCGTTCACAGATCACTCGACGTACTGCACTTGCAGGTGCCGGCGCAACTGCATCTGCACTTTTGCTCGCGGCATGTGCGCCTGGTGGTGGAGCGAAGACTCTAACTCCAGCAAAAGATCTTTCTGACACCGAGAAGGTAGTCATCTGGGACAACTGGCCTTACTACATGGATGGCAACGACGACCCGCAGTCACCAACCATTCGTGGATTCCAGGACAAAACCGGAATCAAAGTTACTTACAACATCAACATCGACGACAACAACACTTACTTCGCACGTGTGAAGAACCAACTTGCGTCTGGTACCGACACCGGAGCAGACACCATGTGTCTAACCGACTGGATGGCAGCTCGTCTTCTAACTTCAGGTTATGTTCAGGAACTCGACTACTCGTTGATGCCTAACGTGACAGCAAACTTCAACAACGCATTCAAGACCACACTCGGCGCATTCGATCCAGGACGCAAGTACTCGATCACCTGGAAGGGAATCGTTGCCGGTATTGGGTACCACAAGGCCAACTACAAGAAGCTAACCGGTAAGGATGCACCTACTTCACTCGAGGACATTCTTGAAGACCCAGCGCTAAAGGGTAAGGTCGAAGTTCTTTCAGAGATGCGCGACACCCTCGGCGTAATTATGTTGGCCAAGGGAGTCGACATCACTAGCTTTACCGCAACCGACTTTGAGAACGCTGTCGACTACTTCACTCAGAAGGTTAACGATGGTTGGATCCGTGGCATCAAGGGCAACTCATACATCGACGACTACAAGAGCGGCGATGCAGTTGCTGGAATTGTATGGACCGGCGACATCGTTGGGGCGAACGCTGAACTTGGCAACGAAGACTTAGGCGTAGTGCTGCTTGAGTCAGGCTCAACCTTTGCCTGCGACAACTACCAGATCCCAATGGGTGCAACTCACGCCAAGAACGCACACGCGCTCATCGACTACTACTTCCAGCCAGAGGTTGCTGCCGCGCTCGCGGTGGCCGGTGTGAACTATGTTTCTCCGGTAAACGGAGCCAAGGAAGCCGCTGTTGCTCAGGATCCAACCGTAGGAAACAACCCGCTGATGTTCCCAACTGAGGAAGACTACGCAACCAAGTTCCACGTGTTCCGCCCATTGACTGCAAAAGAAGACAACGACTTCTCTAAGCTTTGGTCAGACGCAGCTAACGGTGTGGTCTAGTGGCGCAAGCTACTAGTTCTGGAGCAGATCTTTATCTGCGTGGAATTCGAAAAGAATTCCCTGGCTTCACCGCAATTGAGGAACTCGACCTGCATATTCCTGCTGGTCAGTTCTTCGCACTGCTCGGTCCATCTGGTTGCGGTAAAACCACAACCTTGCGCATTGTCGCGGGTCTAGATTCGCCAACCATGGGAACAGTTTCACTCGGTGGTAAAGACATCACTGCAACCAAGCCACACGAGCGCGCGGTCAACACGGTGTTCCAGTCGTACGCGCTTTTCCCACACATGACAGTGCTCGACAATGTTGCGTTCGGATTGCGTCAGCGTAAAATTGCGGATCCACTAAAGCTCGCGCAAGACGCGCTCAACCTGGTAGAACTCGGTCACCTTGCACAGCGTCGTCCGCAGCAACTTTCCGGCGGACAGCAGCAACGTGTTGCGCTGGCTCGTGCACTAGTCAACCGACCTTCGCTTCTTTTGCTAGACGAACCACTTGGTGCGCTCGATTTGAAGTTGCGTCGTCAGATGCAGATTGAGTTGAAGGCAATCCAGATCGAAGTTGGCTTAACTTTCTTGCACGTGACACATGACCAGGAAGAAGCCATGGACATGGCAGACACCGTTGCGGTTATGAATAAGGGTCGCATCGAGCAGATGGGTGCACCTGAGGCGCTTTACGATCGACCAAAGACAGCATTTGTTTCTAAGTTCCTCGGCCAAAGCAACCTCTTTGTTGGCGATGTGGTTGAAGAGAACTCCAACTCGGTGAGCATCGATGTCAACGGTCACAAGCTAACCGTGCCAAAGGCTCGTGCCGAAAAGCACAGTGGCAAGATTGCCATCGGTGTCCGTCCCGAAAAAGCTAACTTCCACGAGGATGGTGCGCCAAAGGCAACCAGTGACCTCAACGTAATTGGCCCTGGTGAGATCATCGACATCCGCTTTACCGGCGTGAGTAACCAGTACCTAATCGACATTCCGAATCTCGGCGAAGTCACTGTCTTTGCTCAGAACATTGGCAAGTCTCCGGTCACCGAACTCGGTGCCAAGGTATGGGTCAGCTGGAAGGTTGACCACGCTTTCGGTTTGGCAGACCTACCTGCTTCAAGCGAGAAGTAATGGCATTCGCGGCGTTTGGTGGAAATGCTCCGGCGGTTGCTGGGGGAGCAAATCGTAAGAGCGGCAAAATCGTTCTGGCCTTGTTGCTTCCTGGTCTCATCTACCTAGGCTTGTTCTTCCTAACGCCGCTGTTCTCACTGATTATTACGTCGCTCGAGGTGCCAGACCCTTCTGGTGCCATCGGCATCTATCAGTACGGTTTCGAAATCGGAAACTACTGGGCGGTAATGACCGACTACTTGCCTCAGATTTTCCGCTCATTCTTTTATGCGCTGCTTGCAACTTTCTTTGCATTAGTAATCAGCTATCCGCTGGCTTACTTCATCGGTGTAAAACTTCGTGGTCGCCCCATGCTTCAGCGACTACTGGTCACGTTGGTGATTGCACCTTTCTTTATCTCTTTCCTACTTCGAACTATCGCCTGGACGCAGATCCTTTCCGAGGGTGGCGCAATTATGCAGTGGGTGCACTCGGTTGGGTTACTCGGTCCCAACGAATATTTCATTGGAACACCGGCAGCCGTGGTCTTTGGTTTGACCTATAACTTCATTCCATTCATGACGCTTCCGCTTTACACAACTCTCGAGCGTTTTGACGTGCGACTTATTGAAGCTGGCAGCGACCTCTATGCGTCGCCGGCCAAGGTGTTCCGCAAGATCACCTTCCCAATTTCGCTGCCTGGTGTCATCTCTGGAACACTGCTTACCTTTATTCCAATCACAGGTGACTACGTAAACGCCAGCCGCGACTTCCTCGGCTCATCAAAGACCTCGATGATCGGAAACATGGTTGAGGCAGACTTCCTGCAGAACCTGCGTTACCCAACTGCATCCGCACTTAGTGTGCTGCTGATGGCTGTGATTCTGGTCATCGTTTCTGTTTACGTAAAGAAGAGCGGAACGGAGGACCTCCTGTGAGAAAGTTCACCAGACTTGGCCTTCCGATTTACAGCACACTTGCGCTGGTCTTCATGCTGATTCCGATCGCCTACACAATCGCTTTCTCTTTCAACGACTCCACTCGAAGTAACACCACTTGGCAGGGGTTCACGCTCAACCACTGGCTAAATGTTTGCGACAAAGGCGCTATCTGCGAGGCTCTCGGCAACTCGCTACTAATTGGTGCGGTCAGCACAATCATCGCCACAATCTTGGGCACCGCACTCGCTATTGCGCTAGTCCGTTACCACTTCAAATTCCGCGCTTCAGTGAACCTGGGGTTATTCCTACCGATGGCAACGCCAGAGGTGGTTCTTGGTGCCGGACTAGCTGCTTTCTTCTTCAATATTGGCTTCCCATCGGGCATGCTTACCACCATCATCGCTCACGTGATGTTCTGTCTCAGTTTCGTAGTGGTCACGGTGAAAGCTAGAGTGCAAACTCTCGACCCAGTGCTTGAAGAAGCCGGTCGCGATCTCTACGCCAACCCAAACCAGGTTTTCTGGAAGATTACTTTCCCACTGCTCTTACCTGGAATTATCTCAGCGGCACTCTTGTCGTTCGCATTGAGCTTTGATGACTTCATCATCACCTACTTCAACTCGGGCTCGGTAACTACCTTCCCTAAGTTTGTATACGTGGCTGCTGCGAGAGGTGTGCCAGCTGAGGCGAACGTAATTGCATCAGCAGTATTTATGCTCGCGATTTTGATTGTGCTCGTGGTGCAGATTGTTGGCGCCGCCAAGCGTCGCAAATTAGCAAAAACTAATTAGAGTTTTGCAATACCTTCTTCGAGGATGTCTAGTGCCTCGTGCAGCTGAGCGTCTGTGATTGCTAGCGGAGGTAGGAATCGAATTACGTTTCCGAAGGTTCCCGCGTTCAAGACCAATACTCCGTTTAGGTGACAGTGCTTGACGATGCTGTCTACTGCAGGAGCATTCGGGTTCATGGTGCCGGCTTCAACGAATTCGATTGCCATCATTGCGCCGCGTCCGCGAACATCGCCGACCACCGGGTACTTAGCCTTCATGCCGCCAAGGCGTGATTCAAAGATTGCGCCGATTTGCTGAGCGCGTTCGAGCACTCCGCCGGCTTCGATCTGACCGAGCACCGCAACAGCAGCAGCTGCCGAAACTGGGTTACCACCGAAGGTTCCGCCGATACCACCGGCGTGAACTGAGTCCATGATCTCGGCGCGACCAACCACACCAGAGATTGGCATACCACCGGCGATGCCCTTGGCAAAGGTGATTAGGTCTGGCTCGAAGCCTTCTTCCCAGTGGCTAGCGAAGAACTTGCCGGTGCGGGCGATTCCCGACTGAACTTCATCGGCAATCATGACGATGCCATTTTCCTTGGCCCACTTGGCAATTGCCTGAAGGAAGCCAGGGGCTGGAACCATAAAGCCACCCTCACCCTGGATTGGCTCGATTACGATACCGGCAAGATTGCCGCCTCCGATTCGCTTATCCATGTAGGTGATGGCGCGCTTTGCGGCGTCTTCGCCAGAGATTCCACCATCGCGGAATGGGTAAGACATTGGAACGTGGGTAACTCCAGGAGCGAATGGGCCCATGCCGCTCGCGTATGGCATGGCCTTGAAGTTCATGGCCATGGTTAGGTTGGTGCGGCCGTGGTAGCCGTGGTCGAATACGGCGATTTCGCCGCGGCCGGTGTACTTGCGGGCGTACTTGACGGCGTTTTCTACCGCCTCAGAGCCTGAGTTGAATAGTGCACTGCGCTTCTCGAATGAGCCAGGTGCATTGCGGTTCATGATTTCGCAAACCTGTACGTAAGGAACATAAGGGGTGAGAGTAAAGAGTGTGTGGGTGAGCTTGGCTACCTGCTCCTGAACTGCCTTGACTACCTCGTCATTGGTGTGACCGATGGTGGTTACACCGATACCGGAACCGAGGTCGATGAACTGGTTGCCGTCGACGTCAACGATGATGGCGCCGTGGGCACGGTCAATGTAGATAGGTAGCAGTGCGCCAACTCCGTGCGACACCTCTTGAAGGCGTTTTGCGTGAAGTTTTTGAGAAATTGGACCCGGGATAGAAGTGACAATTTTGCGCTCTTGCGCCACCTGTAGCTCGCTCATAAATCCATCCTAAGCCTCAGAAACTTGCTGGGGCTGGCAAGATTGAAGAATGCGTCGAGTAATTATTGTCGGGTCCACCGGTTCTATCGGAACCCAGGCTCTCGAGGTAGTTAAGGCCAACCCAGATCGTTTCGAAGTGGTCGCGCTCGCGGCTGGCACCAACCAAGAATTGCTGGTTCAGCAGGCTCGCGAATTTGGGGTTGGCGAGATTGGTCTAGGCGCAGATGCCGCCACCAAGTTGATTGAAGACGTCGACGCCGATGTGGTGGTCAACGGTATTACCGGTTCAATCGGTTTGAAGCCGACGCTTGCCACGCTTCATTCCGGTAAGACTTTGGCGTTGGCCAACAAAGAGTCCTTGATTGTCGGCGGACGTCTGGTTACCGAGGCTGCCGCACCCGGTCAAATTGTTCCAGTGGATTCCGAGCATTCGGCACTGGCGCAGTGTTTGCTCGCCGGCGAAAAGCGCGAAGTGCGCAAACTTATTTTGACCGCATCAGGTGGGCCATTCCGTGGTTACAGCCGCGAACAACTGACTCTGGTTACTCCGCAACAGGCACTTGCGCATCCGACCTGGGTCATGGGCAAAGTGGTGACCACCAACTCAGCGACATTGGTCAACAAAGGTCTCGAACTTATCGAGGCGCATTTACTTTTTGATATTCCAATCGATCGGATCGATGTCACCGTGCACCCGCAATCGATTGTGCACTCGATGGTTGAATTCGTCGACGGTTCGACCATGGCGCAATGTTCACCACCAAACATGAAGTTGCCGATTGCACTTGGCATGTCTTGGCCAGAGCGTGTACCGAATGTTGCGCCGGCCTTGGATTTCACCCAGGCTCAGCAATGGACTTTCGAGCCATTGAACGAAATGGTTTTTGGTGCGGTGCGATTGGCTCGTCTGGTCGCGATGGCCGGCTCCACTTATCCTGCGGTTTATAACGCGGCTAATGAAGAAGCGGTTGAAGCATTCCATCGCAAAAAGATTGGCTTCAATCAGATCGTCGATGTCATCGAACGCACCGTGAACGCGCACGAACCGCAGGGGGAGTTGACTCTCGAGTCTGTGCTGGCTGCTGAGAAGTGGGCTCGCGATCGTGCGGTGGCTC
>JACCDO010860610.1_pt1 | contig 12059 bp, 9 predicted proteins | sample 7446101 | NCBI WGS metagenome assembly JACCDO01 (sample SAMN15323440, study PRJNA562643) | freshwater metagenome | isolation source: river surface water | place: USA:Blue River Watershed | collected 2017-08-16 | reverse complement strand
GGTGGTGTAATTGCATTATATTATCTGTACCAGTTTTTATTCAAGGGAGAGGCGCAGGCCACAGTGACACTTTTCCAGGGTATCAAAAATGTGAGTCAAGTACAACCCTTAGTAAAAACAGCAGATCTCTTTCCACCCCTAATGGAAGGTGGTGAATACAGTATCAGTTTCTGGATGTATGTCCAAAACTGGGGAGCCCGTGCAGGATACAATAAGCATATTCTTTCAATTGGATCAGTAGCTGGCGGGTTCTATACAATTGTTGTATACCTGGGTGCAAATACCAATACTCTTCATGTACGAGTACAGGCCAGTGATCCAAACCAGGTAACTGGGGATAATGCAACTCTTTCTAATCAAAATGTGGGCGATCTGTTCAACAAACCCGTTATTGCAAGTGGCCCCCTTTCACAAATGAGCAGTTGTGATATTCAGAATATTGAAATGCAGAAATGGACATTAGTTAATATTGTACTCAATGGCAAGACGACCGATGTATATATTGATGGCAAGCTAGCCCGTTCTTGTGTGAATCCCAGTTTTTTCCGTGTGCCATCTGGTGGTTATCAATTGAAGGCATATGATGCAAATGGTTTTGGTGGATATATGGGTAGCCTAGTGGTTAGTAATGTGGCGATGAGTCCTGATGAGGCAAATAGGATGTATCAGGCGGGCCCTATTGGTATTACATCCTTCTGGGACTGGCTGCGTAGTTTCTTTGACCCCACAGCACTAGATAATCAGTTTTACCCAAATATGAATTGAGGTCGGCTGTTCGCTAGCTAAGCAGACCGTAATTTATGCACTGGCATTAGATGTCGTCCACTAACTCGTCTGTAAATACCGGTTACTCGTCATATCCGGCGCAGGCAATTATGGCATTAATACTACTTATAATTCTGCACTTTGTCATGTTTGGCGCAGAGTACGTTTATCGTCTCATAAAGGGCGCCAATAAAACGCAGACAGATTTGCTTCCGTTCACGGCATCTACATCCAAGATGTACACATTTGCACAAAATCCATCAGACCCTGCCGGCAAGTCTATCTACCTATCTGATAACGAACGTACAGGTATTGAATTCTCATATTCATTCTTCCTTTATGTTGATCAAGAAACCTTTAATAATGAAGAGGGCTTGCGCCATGTATTTCATAAGGGATACAGTTGCCAATACCCTCTCTTAGGGCCCGGTGTATATATGCATAACAATCGCAATACACTTCGCGTATATATGAATACATTCAAGAATTGGAATCGCTACGTAGATATTGAGAACTTTCCTATACGTAAGTGGGTACACGTTGTTCTCATGTGTGAGGATAATGGTATGAATGTGTTTATTAATGGAAATATTGCAAAGCGCCTCAACTTTGAGAAATCGGTGCCTTATCAGAATTACCAGAGTATTCATGTGTTTTCCCAGCGTCGTATTACAGTGAATGGTAATTTAACACCATCACTTGAAGGCGAGTCCTATAACATTTTTGGCGCAATTACTGGCTCTATTAGTTTACTTACATATTATAACTACGCACTCAGCTATACAGAGATTAATGACATCTTGCAAGCTGGGCCTTCTAAGAAGGTTGATCCCATGTCTCAGGATAAGCCACCCTATCTAACTGACGATTGGTGGATCACTTCCCAGTAAATAACGCCCGTTTTAATAACATCTAATTATTTCCAGATATTTATACGTTATTATAATTGATTGTAACACTAATTATTTTCACTTCCGACTGGTCGCGAATGTCCGCGCATGGCCTTAGGACCTTTTCTATAACATCAATCAGACAATGCCTGGTGGCGGATTTTATACATTTGTGACATATGGCGCGCAAAATGTGTTGCTCAGCGCCAATCCTGATATGACCTTTTTCTACAAGGTTTTCCGAAAATATACTCACTTTTCTGAAGAGTCATTTTCAATTGCTGTCGACGGTCCTAATGAACTAAAATGGGATCAGTCAATTAAGATTCGTGCAAAGATTCCACGTAATGCCGACTTGGTCCGTGATATGTATTTTATCTTTACACTCCCCGATATTTATTCGAAGTACGTTAATTCTCAAATGCGCCAACAATATGAATTTGCATGGTCAAAATATATAGGATGTCGCCTAATTGAGCGTGTTGGTATATATATTGGTGGTCAAAAAATCCAGGAATTTGACGGCTCCTATATTGTTGCAAAGGCCAATTTAGATTTATCCTATGATGAGTTGAAGAAATGGGAATATTTAGTGGGTCATGTTCCAGAGTTGTATGATCCTGCAAACAGTTCTACTGCCGCGGTAACTACTTCTGGTACAATTCAAGGGCAATATCCTACTGTTGTTGAAAATGAAGGACAAGTCGGTGCACAAACAAATCGTCCATCCATATTTGGACGGGATATTTATGTACCTCTTCCTTTCTGGTGTATGGAAGATACTAGTTTAGCCCTGCCCTTATGTGCATTGCAACTTCAGGAGGTTGAAATACAATTGACACTACGATCTGTCCAGGAATTGTATTCTATTTTGGATAAAACACCAAATAAATCATATCGTGTTACCCCAGGCTTCAAAATGACCGCATCTGATGAACAGTATCAACTTGGCCTTCCAACATATTCACAAGACTCCTCTTATAATGAAACAACCAATAATTGGTATATTCGCAATTTCTTAGTCGATATTGGATACACGCCGCCAACACTCGATGTAATTCCTTATAATCCTAGGATTTATGCTACATATGTGTATTTAAGTGACGAGGAGCGCAAGGTGTTTTCAACAACCGCATTACAGTATCTTGTATATCAAGTAACACCTGTAAGACAGGAAATGTATGGTCGTGAATATATACAACTTGAAATCCATAATCCTATTACACGCATTATAACTGTTCCACGACGAAGCGATGCAATCGAATATAGAAATAATGAATTTAATTGGACCAATTGGGTAACTGATGTTGCTCCTTTCAAATCATCAACAAATACTACAATTCCTCCTAATACATTTGTATCAGGTCTTTTAATTCCAGCGAGTCAAAAAGATATTATTCGCACACTGCGCGTCATCTGTGATGGCAATCCCTTACAAGATGATCGCACTGCTGAATATTTCCGCAAATTAGTCCCTTATAAATACTATAAAGGTCAAAATGATACTAATGCAGTGCCTTATCCATTTAGTATAAAACAATCACCAGTACAACCAAGCGGCTCAATTAATGCCAGCCGTATCAAAAATTTCCAAATTGATATCAATCCCTATTTGCTTCCATTAACAGCCCAAAACACGTATACATATTTATATGAGATTACAGTGTATGTCGAATCTATAAATTGGGTTGTAATTCAGTCTGGTACAGGCGGCCTTAAATATGCTCTATAAGCAATTAATAATGGCCTCTGCTGAGCCGCAGGAGCCCCAAATAGGACTTTCAGATTCATGCCTCGAATTGGCTGCACTTGCTAGTTCCGAAGTATCATTGGCCAGCCGTAAAACCCCCTTACTCCGCCCACCATCCTATTCAGACTCATTCCTTGTACTTGCACCCGTCTCCCCACAACCTCAACCAGCCCCACTAAAAGTACCCTTATCTGCTGTACGACCTCGTTTTGATTTCATCTGGTGGTACGAAAAATGTGTAAGTTTGCTTATCCATATATCATTAATTTCCCTTTTTGAAACTGTGTTTTTCTTCCAATTTATTTCTAAATCAGAGGATTCTGGTCTTCTTAAAACGATCGATGGATATGTTTTTGCAGTTGCAGATACTTGTTATAAATGGCCGGCAAATGTGACAGCGGCTGTGAACAGTCTATTAGAGGTGCTCGTGAATGTTCATAATGTGAGTGATGCAGCTGCAATTGCAGCAACAGGCCGAGCCAATTATAATACTAATTTACAAATTCAATCATGGCTCTATTTTGTTGGAATTACTGTACTAACAGGTGCTGCGAGCGGATGGGCCATCTGGAAAAAATACAAGTTCCATTGGCGTCGCGTATTTCTTGAAAATGTTGCAATGGTTACTCTTTTAGGAATATATGAATTTGTGTTTTTTCGTACAATTATATATAATTATGTATCACTTTCTATGCCTGAGATTGATCAGCATATAGTTGATATTTTACGTGGAGTTTGTGGGCTTTTTGGCCCAGCGCATATTGAATTATAGATGTCCGACAATTGTGGATCTGGTTGCAGGAAAGCGCCCAGATCTTACAAAAACACATAATAGCACAAATCAGAATGTCGGCATCCGATCAACCTGCGGTTACCGCTGCTGCTGCTACGCCGGCGCCGGCAGCAGCTGTCCCGAGTACATTGAAAATAGATCTTGGACTCGCTGATGCTTTGCGCGGCGGAGCCGCCGAACAACGTGACTACATCGCCTCAAAACGCCAAGCGATCGATGAGAAAGATCGTACCATTCAAACACAATACCGCGAAGCGTATTTACGGAAAAATATGCGCGACAGTGAACTCATCAACTCTCTAATTGAAGAGGCTCGCACCTATCTCTCTAACAACGCTAATACAAGCCAGAAAAAGGTTGAGGAGGCCATTTCAAAAATAATGAATAAAATCGATTTGATCATAGCCGGCCTAGGTGTCCGAACACTTACATTTCAGCTCATTCAGACGTTGAGCGAGTTTGCGACAGGTGATGTCGCAGCCAAAAATAACATCACACTTGCACCCAAAGATGTCAAAGCACTCCTTGCAGCATCCGAAGTATTAGGCTCGTTTTACAGCGGTAACCCTTATTCAAATAAAGCAACTTACACAAAGAAGCTTACGGTTGTATTAGGAGATTTGAAGAAGCAGAACGCATTTTTAGGCGAGTATTTTATTCGTGTGCTCTCAGCTGCCCCAGAGGCGTTTGAAGTTGTCCAGGGCTTGCGCGCTCTCAAAGATCCTGCTACCACACCTGTTTCAAGTGATGTATTACTAACTGATCAGGTCCAAAGCACTATTGTTACAACTGCTAAATGGTGCATCATCGGTGGCCTCGCCCTCTGGGCAGCTACCCTCGCTGCCAATGATGCCATCTTCCGCCCTAAAGGATTTCGCATCTTAAATTTCATTTATGCGGGTGTGTTTTTCTTTGTAGTTTTGCCTTATTATTTATATCGCTATTTCTCCGGTAAGGCGCCGACACTTTTTGCACTTCTCCCTTTAACAACATATAGACCGCAATCAATGTTTGAGAAGATTTTTTATGGGTTGTTTTGGTATGAGCAATTAGTTGGTTACGAGCAGTATTTGCAGGATGATTGGGATAAACGGGCAGTACGTGAGAGCGGCATTGAAGGTGGAGGCAAGGGTGCAGACGCAGATGCAAATGCAGATGCAAATGCAAATGCAGATGCAAATGCAGATGCAAATGCAGATGCAAATGCAGACAATTCTCAACAATCACCTGCTAAAAATACCAATATAACTCATAAACCAGGAACAACTGTTGCAAAATTACCGCCAAAAATTAATACACAGTCTGCAATACCCCAGTCTGCAACTGTGACGCGCCCGCCTGCAATACCCCAGTCTGCACCTGCAATACCCCAGTCTGCGTCTGCAAAGCCCCAGTCTGCGCCTGTAATGCCCCAGTCTGCGCCTGCAACGCCCCAGCCAGCACCTGCAACGTCCCAGCCAGCACCTGCAGGCCGCACACTAATTACTCCAAATGCCTTTCCGAATTTAGACAATTCAAATTTAAGCACGTTAAATTTAGGTGCGTTGAATTTACCTACTAAAAACGGTACCCCCGCCTAAAACTCCTTAAATATTTCCAAACAAAGATGTCGACTCGTCCTTTTGTCTCAGTATTAACACCAACATATAATCGCAGGAAATTCATTCCCGCTATTATAGCCTGTTACAAAAGCCAAACATATCCTAAGGATCGTATGGAATGGATAATTCTCGATGATGGTGATGATCCTGTCGCCGATCTTTTCACAGGTCCAGAGGCCGCCGGCATTCCCAATCTCCGTTATATCCGCCAAGAAGAGCACACACTTATTGGTGCAAAGCGTAATGCAATTCTCCGTGAGGCTAAAGGAGATATTGTTGTCTGGTTTGATGACGATGACTTTTACTCCCCAGATCGTGTCCAACATGCTGTTACATCCCTCCAACGATACCCTCGCGTCCAACTCGCAGGTTGCTCGCAGATCTATCTCTATTATTTCGACGACAAGACAATTTATACGTATGGTCCTATTCATCAAAAGCACGCCACAAATGGAACCATGGCAATTCGCAAAGAGTATGCGCGTAATCACAAGTACGACGAAACAGTCACCTTTGCAGAGGAGGCATCATTCCTAAATGACTTTAAAAACGACCTTGTACAGCTTGATCCTCTTAAAACAATGCTTGTTATGTGCCACCCTTCTAATACCTACGACAAGCGTAAAATCCGTGATGCGAGCGGTAATCCTCTCTTTAAGAAGACTAGTATGAAACTGAAAGACTTTGTCCGCTCCGCAGCACAACGCGAATATTACTTAAATATGCACCTTTAATTCAAAAGGCCCCAATCTAAAGTTATGATCTAAAATCAACATAGTATCTATTTTGATGTCAGATATAGAGGATGAGTTGGAAGCAATGGCAGATTCGATTATACATGCCACTACTACAACAAGCGAAGATGCAGATATAAATACAGAGGTTGAAAATGAATATTTACCTTATGCACCCAATAACAATTACTATGATTACAGTCAATTAAAAACAATTCATGCAATTAATAAAGTATTTGAACGATCCCTAACTGACACTGCGCCACGTGCCGAAACACCACGAGAAATACGCATTCCTCTTAAACCACACCAGGCAGCTCTCCTACATGGTATGGAACATCTCGAAACAAGCCTGCGAACTGGTGTGGAGGCGCCTGATAAGTCGACCCTCTATTCCCGTTACGCAATCCTCGGTGATGCAGTCGGCGCCGGCAAATCTCTAACTGTTCTTGGTCATATTGCTCGTATGAAAAATAAGAAACTCCCTTCACCTGCCTATTACCATAAACATTCAACTCCCTATATGTACTCTACACTTCCTGCCCCTAAAGATCGTAATGGTCTCAAAGCAACTCTTATTTTGGTCCCTCACAGTCTTTATAGACAATGGACAGATTATATTAATACCCAAACATCTTTAAAGGTAGAATTTTGCAAATCACGGCGATTTCTTACAGAAGAGAAGGTCGCAGTTGATAAAATTACTAAAGCGGACGCTGTGCTAGTCTCTAATACCATGTATGAGGATGTGCAACAACTTGCAACACTTCATAATATTCATTGGGATCGTATTTTTGTAGATGAGGTAGACACTATTCAGATTTCTCGCAATCGCAGACAACTCCACGCCGATTTTGTCTGGTTCATTACAGCTACCTGGATTCCTTGTATTACTGCTCAAAATACATATATTACCTCTTCAACAGTCGATTATTATATTTCGAAAGGCGATGTGAATTTGGATAATGTTCATGCAGATTTTAAGACAAATTATTTAGCACCTACTTTGCGACAACGTTCGACATATGTTGTTGATTCCCATTGGCAATCAATGGCATTTTTCACACCATTCCTAAACCGTCATCCAAATCGTTTTATGATTGTGCTTCGAACAACTGATCAATTCCGTAATAGTAGCTTGGCACTCCCAGCCATCAATGTCGATGTACTACGCTGTAAAGGTATGAAAGAGCTGAAAATTGTACATTCTGTCCTTTCTCAGCATATTACCGAAATGCTCCATGCAGGTGATGTTTCAGGTGCCCTTATTCAATTAGGAGTGCCTGAATCTACGCCGATGTCACTTGTGGAGGCGGTAACACTCAATCAGCAAAAGGAGTTGCGTCGATTAGAGGCGACACTAGACTTCAAGCGTGGTCTCGAATACTCGACAGCAGCACTGAAGGAAGCTGCCTTAGCTGCACTAGAGACCAAGATCAAATCTCTAAAAGATCAAATAGCAACGTTTGAGAAGCGGGTTGAAGAGATGGATCAGGAAAATTGTGCAATTTGTTATGAACCACTTTCAAATACTATCTGTGTTCCTTGTTGTAAACAGCTATTTTGTGGTGGATGTATCTTAGAGCTCTTGAAGCGTAATAATAGTTGTCCTATGTGCCGTGCCAAAATTGCGGTGAAGGATTTGAAGAGTGTCAAGAAGGGTGGGGGTGCAGCAGCAGTCACGAAGGCTGATACCACGCTTGGGGCGGCAGATACACTCCTTTTCAAACCTGATTCATTGCTTCGTCTAATTCAGAATAATCCAGAAGGGCGTTTTATTGTTTTCAGTCGTTATGAAAACCCGTTTGAAGGTATTCAGGTAAAACTGGAAGAGGCCGGCATTACTGTTGCTCAACTCAAAGGTAATAAGGATGTTATCTATTCTCTAATTGAACGATTCCGCGATGGCCATATTCGTGTCTTATTGCTTAATAGTGAGCATTTTGCTACAGGTATGAATTTAGAGGCAGCTAGTCATGTTGTCCTTTATCATGGTAATATGTCACCAAATGAACGACATCAAATTATAGGGCGTGCACATCGGTTAGGGCGTAAGGGCCCATTAACAGTTGTACAGATGTTGCATGAAAATGAAACGCAGTAGATGCCAGGCTACTTACTGGCAGCAGCTGCGGCGGCAGCACGCGTCCCAGCCGCAGATCGTTTTGCAGGTCGACTTGCAGATGCAGCTGCATTATTCGTAGGAACTAATGCAATTGCATGCGTATATTTACCAGGTGGCATAACTGCCGCATAATCTGATATTAGACGCAGACCAACTCCAGATTGTTCATTTAGACGTAGCATCTCTTTCCATGTATTAAAAAGAGCAGATTGTTTTGTTAAAACCCACGTATATTCTAAATCTTGTAATCCAGGCACATCGCCATTAAAAGGAACTTGCTGCAAATACTCATTCGGAAACTTGAGTTTGTAATTATTTGATATATTAAGCAATATCCAACATTGATGGAAAAAAGCCCAATAATCTGCTAAATCACTTAATGAACACATTGAATGTAATTTCTTATAATGATACCATGATCGCGAATCCTCTAATAGACGGTGTGGTAGGTTTTGATGAAAAAGAAGGCCGGCCAAATTTGCATCCTTTGTTTCTAAATTGAGCTCACCATAAATATCCCATTCATCATAAAGACTGAACCAAGCTGCATTATATGTTTCAGGTGTTTCATCTGCGATTTCATCATCTGCATTTGTTGAAGCAACCCCTGCGCTGGCAGTAGAAATTTCAGCACTTGTTCCAGCTGCATTTAGTGTTGCTCCACCAATTCCAACTAAACTTCCTTTTTGAACTTCAAGCATATATTTATCACCGCGTAGAAGTTGTCGAAGATCCATCTGCAATTCTGTTGGATGTAAGCTGCGTCCTAGCCACTTTTGCAAAATTCCCTCGCGCGGCCGTTCAACAGGTACCACCTCACACAATCGCAGAATCTGCTGCATTTTACGACCTGCAATCTCATTACAAATCAGTACCAAAGGAACTGCACATTTATCTTTACGATTATCACGTAGATATTTCAATAATTCCTGTAACCCTCCACGCTCCCCCTGACTTAGCCCGTCCATTTCATCCAAAATTACTATGTGACCATTAGGGGTTTTAGGGGACACCCAATGAGAGATACCTTTATTTTCAAGTAGTGGTAAAATAATATCCCTAAAAGCGGAGCCAGTTCGCGTATGACTTGCATTGAGTTCCTTGGCCCAATATCCTTCTTGCTGTGAAACACGATGTACGAGCGTTGTTTTACCAATTCCTGGAGGTCCTACACAGAGAAATGCAGGTGTAGGGCGGTTCTTGAGCCACGTCGCGAATTTTTGTTCTATATTTGGATGAAGACAAACTGTACCTGCGACCGTGGAAGCCATATTGCTTCTTAGTACTGCGATTGGCTTAGACCCGTGGGAACGCGTGCGCCTTCTGCGCTTGGCGACGGGATTTGCGGGCCATATAAAATATATGAGAAATTTTGAAGTTGCTTATATATTTCATATATGGTGGGAGTGGGGGGGGGATAACTCTGTAGGCTGATTTGTAGTTATAGTCCTATATAAATAAACCGTGGCTTTACAGGGGCCACTATTCATGGAGGTTTATAAGGACGCGTCGCCCTTATGGGACGCATTTAGGAACATCCCCAGTACCACCTGTAGCTGTGTTGGCAGCACCTGGGAATGTACATACTTCGCCATCAGTTATTCCCTCCCATGTTACTCCCGCCTGAATTGCCGCATCACAGCGATCGGCGTTCAAGTCAGCAATAACATTCTTTCCATAGTCGAGGTTGAAATAATACTTATCATCTGATGGAGCATTCTCTGGATTTGTTCCAGGAGGCCACATCGACATCGGTGTTTTACCTCTTGCAATTCCAAGAGTATCAATGCAGGTGTTCTGCGTTCCATTTGCAGTCTGACGCTTGAAAAAGGTCAGGTAGTCGGGGCACGTATTCACTACTGGAGGCCATTCCACTGCATTACCGGATGCCTTATCTCCCTCAAACCAGCGTAGACCATAGAAGACAAAGAGTAAAATCGCCCCCACAAGGAACAGCAACCCTCCTAATACCCTGCCTGACTGGAAGAGCGTTACTGTCCCACCAATGCCAACAACAATGGTTAGGAATATATATACAACTAGGTTAATGTTCATATCTATCCTGGGATCCGCTTTTTGTTTAACCGCTATTACTTCGGCTATCTGCCAAAACATTGAATCTTTGTGAGCAACAGATATGCCATCAGGACAACCCGATTTCCAACTCCCTTACACACTAAGTGGATATGCCGGCCAAAATGGCCGTGTAAACCTCTCCGCTCCTGATACAGGCACAGGTGTAATTGCAAATACCGCAGGTTTCTCTCATCCTACAGCCCCGGATGCTGGCGCTGCATCAGAACTCATGCGCGGCAACTTTGAAGAAACACCACTCAGTCGCGCATTTTTTAGTCCGGCTAACATGAAGTCCATCCAGAATTCTATACGTCGTGAAGTGTACGAGAAAAGCGGCCCCAAACAATGGATTATCGAAGAACAGGACATTGATGAAATCAAAATTGTTATGCGCTCCCTTTATTTACAATACGCCCAGAATCGCCCTGATGGCATCGCCCAACAGGTTGCCGACCTGAACCGCACCGTACTCGACTGGATTGTCCCTCGTGTGTTGAGTGAAGTCCAGTATTATTTCTACTATTTGAAGGATATCAGCCATTTACCCGTACCTATGGAGAGACCTGTCCATTTATCTGAGGCTGGAACTAAGACATATCCTTTGCAGAAATTCTTGTAAGGGCGACGCGCCCTCACACTCCTCCATAATTAAAAATATTTGGCCCGTGGGCACTTTTTCATTTTCCATGTTTACTTTTTCTTTGAGCCAGCCCCACTCTTCTTGGCCTTCTTGCCAGCTCCCTCGGCGCTCTTTTCATCAGCGTACTCTGCGGTCCTATCTGCTGAGTACTTGGTCCATGCTGCCTCAAACTCGTCGAGATCCTCCATCCAGAGATCACCTGAACTCTTACCCTCTAGCTCCGCCTTCTCCACCTCCTTGCGCGTCACCTCATCCTCCAACTCATCCACCGCGCTAGCCTTGATACGATCAATCCGCATACGCATCACGTACTCATACGCCTTGATGTTGTCAGGCTCATCCCTAATTGACAGTGGCGGTACACCAACCTCCTTCAGCTGCTCCACAATCTCCTCATCAGACCGCTTGGCAATGATCAGGCGCTCTTCCAGCACCGCCTTAATGAAGAGTAGACGTGCATGCAGCTCCTCCAGCTCTGCCGCGAGCGCCGCCAGCATTGCATCCTTGCGTTCCTGATACGCCTCCAGACGAGGCTCATAGAACGCCTCAAGAATATCACCCACTGTGTCATACTTGGTAATCACGCCATCAGGCGAGAAGGCCATCATGTTCGACGTCGTCACCTTCTTCACCAGCTTGAACTTCTTCTCAAATGCGTCGCGATCATCATCCCACTTCTCATAAT
>JACCDO011430735.1_pt1 | contig 12060 bp, 14 predicted proteins | sample 7446101 | NCBI WGS metagenome assembly JACCDO01 (sample SAMN15323440, study PRJNA562643) | freshwater metagenome | isolation source: river surface water | place: USA:Blue River Watershed | collected 2017-08-16 | reverse complement strand
GTGCAGCAGGTCCAAAGTTTGTGATAAGTTTTGAGGCCAGGGCGGTGAAAAAGTCGCATACACCATCAACATTCTGATTTGCCGACATTGTCTGCTAATTAGTATGTATTCTAGAAACTTGTTTAGGCAAGTGCGACGATTTTCTTGCCGTTCCAGGTGCCAATATGGTCACCATCCAGATAGACATTATTGTCAGAGTCGCGCTGGTACGTTTTTCCCTTGAAGACGAACTCTTCAACTTCAACAGCCTCCTCTTCTTCCTCGGCCTCTTCAGCCTCATCGGCAATCACTTCAACAGAATCCGTCTTTGGATTGTATGTGCCGACCTGCTCATATCCGTCCTCCGTTTCATGATAAACCGCATTGTCTTCATCCATATAATAGGTCTGTCCCTTAATGACAACTTTCTTGAGAGGTTCTGATGAATCATCATCATCCACCTCCTCGGATTCTTCTACAACCTCGCCTTCTTCCTCCTCTTCAATCACAATTTCCTCTTCAGACTCCTCTACAACCACTTCTTCAACCTCGGACTCTTCCTCAGTAAGCATCAGGCCAGGGACATTGGCTGCCGCAACGGCTGCAGCAAGTGCGGGCGTAGAACGAATGCTGGGCACAAGTAGATTTCGCGAGTGTTCAGGGAGTTGAATCGCCATAAGTTCTTGGACCACTTTTGAGTCAAGTGTAGGTGATTGTACTGAAAGTGGCGTGCTCGTAGCAGAAACTTTTACTTCAAGTTCATGCATACGCCCTGTGATATCCTGTAGAGTCTTTTCAAACTTGGCAAGTGTATTAGACACAGTCACGTCCTGGACCTCGGATTTAATCGGAATATCATATACCGTCTTGGCGGCTGAAGCTGCAACCGCGTCACGAAGTTCAAACTCAAGTCGTGCAACTGCTGTGAGCATCGTATCACGGAAAGCGGAAAGTGAGCGATGAATCGTGTCAGCCATTCTTTCGTAGTATCTTTGTACATATCGTCTTCTCATCAATCACGCCAATTTTTTTGGTCAGCCTATTTAATAGTAATTTGAAAGCATGAATCAAGGGTACTTTCTTTGTCCTTGAGCGGCTTTGTGCGACGAAGTTTAAGACCCTGCGGTTCATCCGCATGACGGATACTAGGAAGCTGATTAGGAGAGGCGAACGTATTACGAAGAGGCGTTTCATAAAAATCAATAGGCTTCGTATCCATAGAGGCAAGAATACTGACCATAGGCGGCAGCTGAATATCTACACGAATACGTTGAGATTCACAAATACTTCGCATATCTTCTGTTGAAATAGGTCCACCGAACCGAATAAGGCTTTCACGAGATGGTGCAGGATAGATACGACCATTTGTCTGTGCACTATAGAGGCGATTGAGAAGTGCAATACGTTCCCAGCGAGTATGCGTATCAAGAAGTTCACAGAGAAGATATGCCATTGCACACTGAGGCATACAAAAGTTGCCATAGACATTCCATACATCGTCATTAATAAAGGAAGGAATTACACAAGGACGACCTTCAAATGTCTCACAGCACCAGAAACATGCGAGGTCAGTCGTTGCAGGAAGTGTATGGGTGTCTTTTGTTGCAGCATATTTAACAAGGAGTTGAGTGGGGCCATATTCTTTGCGTTGAATATGTGTAGCAACCGCAGCAGTACCACTTGTTTGTATAGAAGTCTTCTGAACAGGCTTTACTTCTTCTTCGGAATCTACTTCTGTATCTGCCCCAGTTCCAGAGCCCCGTTTTTCTTTAGGGCTATCTGCTTGTGCAAGTTGTTCATACGTAGCCTCAGACGCAAAAGGGTCAATTTCACCCGCATTAAATGCTTCAGGTTGAGGCGGAGGATTAGGGTCATATGACAGTACACCATGTTCATTAAATATAATTTCATTTGAATGAATAGGAAGATGTGCTATAAGGGGGCGTCTAGTATCTGGCTGAAATATACCTTGAATTCCCTCAGGAGTTACAACAGCAACAACCGCATGCTTTGATGATTTTTTTTCACGTTTAACTTTGGGTTTTTCTTCTGTATTAGGAGCCCCATCAAGAGTCGCAACGGCCTTTTTACGAGGAGGCATTGTACTATACTATATCTATGTATGATTGCGCATAACTTCCTTTAAACACCTTGGCCTATTATGTACTTTAAGAGATACAGAATACTATAGTAGGTTTACAGAATGGAGAAAATCCCTAATCCACGAGTACGAAGAATTTTAGCATGTATTCGTAAGGACACCACGCGCCTGCGCCATTTACTTTTTTATGGCCCACCAGGTTCAGGAAAAACATCAACAGCAAAACTTTTTATTGAAAGTTGGTATCCCAATGGATACTGCCCTCCTGGTGCGACACTGTTTTTGAATGCATCAGATGAACGAGGCTTGGAGTCCATTCGTGAGCGCGTATTTCCTTTTCTACACAGTACGAATTTGCTCCCAGAGCACAGTCATTTGCCACGGTTTTTAGTCTTTGATGAGGCAGAGACGCTGACTGCTTCTGCTCAACTTGCCTTGCGTCATGTTTTGGACCAGCACCCAACCACAAGTTGTACGATTCTTTTCTTGGTGAATACAATTAGTGGTGTTGAAAAATCGCTTCATCATAGATTCTTGCGTATACGTTTTGACCCTTTGCCATCCGAGTGTTTGGCCGAGCGTGTGAAACTGTATGCCCCAGACAAGGAGTCACCGACTCCACTTGATGCCGTGCGACTTCGCGGTGACCTGCGCATTTTTCTCCATGCGCCAGATGCAGCACAAGAGCTCGCACGGACTTTTTGGAAATGGTTGCACGAAGTTAACCAGTCTCCCTCTGAACTGACGCGCCGTAGTCTAGAAGATATCTATTGGATTGGTAGTATTTTTGGTATATTAGACCTCACACTTGTACAAAAAATCACAAATCTCAGCCAGCCAGGAGTAATACGGACGATGCCGATAGAACAGTATCAAAACCATATTGCAAATATTAAAAAGGAACTTCTAAAAAAATTGGACGATTCTCTGGCGGCTTAAAGTAAGTACAACAAAGACTATTCAAAGACAATGGACTACGTAAAGGCGACGCCTCTTCGTATCAGCACGAAAGTTATTACGGCCAACATGGGTACAACGATGAATGCAAAAGAACTCTTTGAGAATATTTCGCAGATTCTTGTACCTCTTTGGTGGCCTGGGGAGGGAATTCTGAAGATGGAACATGATAAGTCGGTCATTGGGTATGCGAGCCGCGATGCGTTTAGTAAGCGTGGTGTAAGCGACAAGACATTCTTTAATCAAAGCACAATTGTGCTCCGTAAAGCCACGAATGCTGAACACACGCAGTTCAAGGAGGTTAATGTAAAACTCTTTGGAAATGGTGGGATTCAAATGACTGGTATTCCTGCAGAAGAGTTTGCGAAGGAAACTCTTCAATGGATGCTGAATGAACTTTGTAAAGTGAAATCGGCTGCTACTATATTTACTGACACCCCTTCTCTTCAGAAGTTCAAGGTTCAGCTTATTAATTCAGACTATCAAGTTGCGCATGCAATTAATCGCACGGCACTCCATCATATTCTGAGCTACAAGTACGGTCTCTTCAGTACGTTTGAGAGCACTATTTATCAGGGTGTCAATACGAAATATTATTACAATGACCAGCATCCGGACAAGACGCGCCCTGGCATTTGTCTCTGTACGAAACGTTGCCGCGGTCAAGGAAGTGGCAGCGGCCCCGGTGAATGCAAGAGGATTACTATGAGTGTATTCCAGACGGGCAAGATTATTGTGACAGGTGGTCGCTATCTCTTCCAGCTTGAGGAGGCCTACAATTTCCTGAATATGGTGCTTCAGCGCCATGCGGATGAGGTTCTGAAGCTTCCTGCGGAGGCGGAGGCAGAGGAAGTGTAAAATTGAATACTGTTGTGCGTTAAAACACACAAGCAAATCTTACGACAACGTCATAGAATTATTCCAATGGCCGCCCCTACACCTGCTGCTGCACAAAGCTCCCTTGAAACGCCTATTCCGTCTGACCCGGTTTTGCGCCAGGCTGCGAAACTCGCCCAGCAGTTGGACCGTCCCATCCAGCTTGACTATTATGCTGATACGGTTCTTGGCAAGGCTGTTATTGGCGAGGACCAAGAGACTTCGGACAAGTTGCTTGTTAAGAGCAAGGAAGAGTACACGAGTCTCATCCAGAAGATTTACAAGGTCCATGAGGATTACCTTGTTTTGACGGAGAACTCCATCTATATCGTCAGTGGCAAGGTCCAGAAGCGCAAGATTCAGGCTTCTGCACTCATGCAACACGAGTAAGTGATTTGATTTTATTTAATTATATGATTGTTCATACTTTTTTGCTATGAACAATCGTACAGTCTCATGGTTAATTCCGACATCAGTGATGAAAAAATATATACATGATATAGATATAGTATACATGCCACGGCTTACTACTTTTTTAGATATGACTCATCCAGGGTATATGTCAAATTCCAATGCATTACTTGATAATGGTTGGAAGAAGATGCATACTACTAGAGGGGTTAGTCAAGATATACTTAAAAAGTATTATGAATATTTAGTTGGCATATATGCGAATAAGAAGGGTGTGCCTATAGGATTTGTTCAGCCAAAGGAATTAGAAGCTATATACAAAGGTGCTATAGAAACGTATCCTAAACCCGATGGTACACCCAAATATGAAATGTATGTTAAAGATATTGCAGCAAATGGCAATGTTAATATGGGTGCTGCAGGAGGTCATGGTGCTGTAGAAGAGCATTTTGCTTCTCCTGAAGATGTTGCGCGTATGCAACCTGGGTATGTAGTAGATAATGACCTTAGTGAACTTTTTGGTAGAATGGGTCTTGGTGCAGGTGCAGGAGGCTGGGGCGGAAGACGTCGTAAACACAGACGCTCAAAATCACGCCGCCACACTAAGCGCACCAAAAGCAAGCGCCGCAAGACACACCGTAGATAAATACTGTACACAATTAATTATAGAATAAATATGTGTTCATTCTATAATTAAATCACACTTGCAACAGCTAATTAATAAATTTAAATTGCGATTCATAGAAGTCTTTATTTTTCTCATATTCTTTCTTGAAATAGCCATTGGACTCGCATAATCCGCGTATTTTATCAAGGATTGGCCGTGAATTGTGGCGGCAATAATAAAATGAAGCGACATACATATCAAATAAGGCTGATACATATAATCTGTAGTTTATAGGCGTTTTATACGTTTCGTACACAGAAATAAGTGCCTTTGCCGCATCATAACATTCACGATGATAGCCCGTATTTAAAAATTTTTTAATAATATTGTTATAAATATAGTCGTGCCCACGTGTCGGCTCTATAAAATTATGAAGAATGTGCTTGTAATCACCATACGCACGTTCAATATCATAATAAAATTCATCTAGTACTTCAAGATAATACATTTCTTCACCGTGACCATATCCAGCTTCAGTTGTTTGAATAAAAATCTGATTGAGTCGTTCAAGAATTTTCATATTTATAGGGCTCAATGAAAATGTAAATAAACATCCACATACTAGCCACCGATATTGATTATAGTATTCACGTTTTTGTTCTGGCTTTGTATATGACTTGTTGACTACATTCAAGATTTGAATACGAAATTTATCACCGACAGATTGAAGAATATTGAGAAGCATATTATTTTCATAAAACTCGGATATTTTAGAACCATTGTTGCCAATATTTCCATCAATCCAGCCAAATTTTGATGTATGAAATGGGTTCAATTCAGCAATTTGTTTAACAAATGTAAATTTATTTGAACAAATAAGATGCGATTCATATCCAGCACGCGGGTCACGTGTAGGCCAGTATGCTTCGCGGTTTTTGATAACAGTGTCTTTCCACTGGTATGTCCATATTGATTCAAAAGGTGTGACTATATAATGTGTAAGTGTATTTAATCCATATGATTCGCGCAGGTCTTTGATACGAGGATAGAGGTCTTCATCGCAAAAAATGGCAAGGTAGCATGGGATTGAAAGTAAGGGTGTCATGTATTCAATTGTTGTTTCCAATGAACGCGCATTAGGATTGGTTTTTCCAAAATAGAATGCAGATGTAACAAGAGTAAGAGGTGGTATATGCTGCATCTATAGAGTCTAATTTCTGAAGTAAGCCAACCTTAGGTTATTTCTATCTACTCAATAAAATTGATACGCACCGACTGTGTAAAGTTAGGCACATGAAATGACTGACTTTACAGATGAAACAGAACCTATTGCAAAAGGTACTAGTATATTTCTAGGAGTTATTGGGTCGCGTACGGATGTGACACCTGAAAAACTCCTTGAGCAAGTACTCAATCCCATTCTTCAAGAACTTGGCCGAACTCCAGACCGTGTAATTCTGCCGTCTGAAGGAATTAGTAGTATTTATATGTCAGACTGGGCTGATACGCTGAAGATTCCATCACAAATTTATGAGGCTGATTGGCATAGACATAGGCGCCGAGCCAAGATTTTCAGGGATGCCCGTATTCAGCAAGAATCCACGCACTTTCTAGTATTTCTCAATAAACGTTCCGAGTTTAATGAGAAACTCGCTCTGCGTCTAGCAAAGCAGGGTCAACCTGTATTTACAGTTGCCTATAGTGATTGGTCCATTGAGCTTCTTACATCTGAACCTGAGGAACCTTCTTCAACTCAACAATCTGCTCGCCGAGCAAAGCGCGAGAGCAAACGAGGTACTGGAAAAGTGCAAGAGTCGCCGCAATGCCCGCCGTCAAAAGTCCCTGGAAACCAAGGCCTACTGACAAACCTTTGGGGAGCTTGTACGCAAAAAGGATACCAATAGTGCCAATTACAGCAAGAACTGCAAGAATAGCATAGATAACGAAGATATAGTAATAGGTCGTGCAGACCGTGTTACTGCTGATCTTTTTCGTCCACTCAGGTTCCATTTCTACTAATGGTTGCGCTTTTTTCTTGACCAGTTCAGTAGAAGAAATGGCAAAAGGTCGTCGTACACGTAAAGGCTCCCGTAAGGGTCGCAAGGGCAGTCGCCGCATGCGCGGTGGTATGGCCCCAGTTGGGTATGCAAACCCTGGCCCTATGACTATGAATTTAAAGCAAGGCCAGCAATTTGCTGCAATGCATGAAACTCAACACGGTGGCGCATTGGCATATGGTCCTTACCCGGGCGCTGTAACGGAGGGCCCTATCTTGCCCGCTGACTTGAATGCTGCTGCAAAGTTGCTCCCTCTCAATGCAGCATTTGATTACATCAAGCAATTTGGTCCAGCGGCGGACTTGAAGGGTGGTCGCCGTCGTAGAGGCAGTCGTAAGAGCCGTAAGAGTCGCAAAGCCACTCGTAAGAGTCGCAAAGCCACTCGTAAGAGTCGCAAAGCCACTCGTAAGAGTCGCAAAGCTTCCCGCAAGGGTCGCAAACAATACGGAGGTGTATTGGTCCGCTGGGGAGGCTCCCGTAAAGGTCGCAAGGGTCGCGGCCGCAGTCGCCGCTACCGCGGTGGTGCCCTCGCAGAAATGAGATACCCTATGCCCGTCGGCGATGAGGGTAAGATGTTGATTCCTGCGAGTCTCCAAGCGCAGGCTGGCTTGAACCATGAGTGGGAATTAGCCAAGAACCCTACGGCATTTGCACCACTAAAGGTATAAGAGGCTTTAGTACTTGAGCGGCTTAGCCGCCTTTACATCAGCCCCTTCTGATTGACTCAAATCATCCACAGCAACTGTAAAGAGATTTCGTAGAATCTCTTTATTTTGTTCAAGAAGCGCTCTCTCTTCATTAGATGCCATCACAGTTACATGTAAAATAACATCACCATATCCACCACCGACCAAGCGAGGCATACCGCATCCTTCAACAACAATATCTTGGCGATTCTGTATTCCACAAGGGATGTCTATAAACATACCCCCTTCAAATCCAGGATGACCATCTAAGCGGATACGTTTCCCGCACAAGGACTCTCCAAGAGTGAGAGTAATACGGTGCTTCAAATTATCCCCTGAACGCTCCCAGTCATAGTCTTCATCGGCTTGTACAAGTTCTACAACAACATCGCCCGGTTCAGCATATTCCTCTTCATGACTGCTTTCACCTGAAAATACAATATTCTCACCCGCCTTCATACCAGGCTTTACAATAAGCTCAAGAATCTTATCTTGTTTCATGAATTTGCTGCCAGAACATTGTTTACAGGAATCGCCCTTGGTTTTTCCAGAACCGCGGCATGACATACAAGGCCCATGATTCTGCATCATCATGGGTCCCATTTGAATCATTTGGATTTTAATACCCTGCCCACCACAATCACTACAGGCCCTTTGATTTGTACACCCCTCTCCTTTACAGCCGCCACAGAAACGCTTGCGGTCTAGGCGCATTTGAAGAGTCCGGCCGAAGTAAAAGTCCTTGAGTGTGAGCGGGATTTGAGTTTTGCGCGCGGGGGCTTTTCCAGGATTACGACCGCCGCCGCGAGGCCCCCCACGCCCTCCAAACATTCCAAAGAGATCATTCATGGGGAAGGGAAATGGCATGCCACCACCCATGCCGCCAAATCCAAATGGCATGCCACCACCGCCTTGCGGAGGACCGCCACCCTCGCCAGGAATTTGACCCGTCTGGTCGTATATGGAACGCTTCCCTTCATCGCTTAGAACCTCATAGGCACGACCAATACGCTGGAATTTTTCAGTGGCCTTGTCCTTATTTTCAGGAGGCTGACGGTCAGGATGCCAAGTACGGCTAAGTTTAAGGTACTGCTTCCGAATTTCATCTGCATCGGCACCACGAGCCACTTCAAGTTCCTTGTATAGATCCTCGGACATCTATCTATAGCGTTTGATACTTGAATGTTTAGATACTTACAATCACTAGTAGAAATGAACGCAGACGTGGCACATGAACATGGCGAAACATATGAATGCCCTGTACATAAGACAACTCATACAGGTAAGAAACGCGCCACATTTGAACAGGACCATTTTCAAGCACTGCTGAATGCGCCTATGAAACAATCCTATCAGTTATATAAACAAGTGAAACACGGTTGCCACTGTCCATCCAATTACGATGCGTTTGATTCCTTAATAAATCCAGCCACAGAGAAAGAAGACTCTCCTAAAGAGTCGCCGCCAACAAAGGAATAAGGGACCCAGATGCAAACCCGCATCTTGGCGCAGGATGATGCATTTGGAATTTGCAGTCAAGCACTTGAACATCCAACACATATGTTCTTTTATGGCTTTCATGGCCTTGGTAAAACAACTCTTGCATTTGATTTTTTAGATTCATATGCCAAAAAATATGGAATTCAGCCAAGGGATCCAGATTATTTTTTACTCTTGACTGCTGACCAAGACCGTGGGATTCATACAGTACGAGCGAAGCTAGCCGATTTTACACGTGGTATTTGTAAAAAGCCTGGCGCAGTTCGGTGGGTATTAATTGATGATGCAGATACACTTCCAGAAGTGAGTCAGCAGGCTCTAAGGAGGCCAATGGAGCAATATTCTCATTTAACTTGTTTTTTATTTATAGCAAATTCGTCAGAATGTCTTATTCATGCTCTTCAAAGTCGCTGCCAGCCTGTTCAGTTTACACCTGTACCTGTCATGTTATATATAGATACGCTGTTAAAGAATCTAGAGTATCCTATTCGTGATGAGGCAGTTCGTAATTGGCTCGGAGCCGCATGCTTGTCTTCTGTCGCAGAATTTAATAGAATGACTGAAGTATTAAAATGGATTGCACCAGAGGCGCCCACTGTACAAGATGCAAAAGATATCTGTAGCACTCATGATTATGATAAAGTAATACCCCTTGTTAAAGCAATATGTTACAATCAACCTGTACTTTTATATGAAACAATGGGTGTTCTATGGCAAAATGGAATGAGTTTTGAGGATATCTTGCATGCTGTGCAGCAGACGGCGGATTTATATTTTGTTCTTCCATCCGAGGCACAGGAGCGTCTGTATAAATTTCTAGTGACTGGATGGGCGTATCATGCGCAGAGTCGGTGTAGTTTTCTAGATTTATTGTGCTGTTCTAAAGATTCAGGATTATTAGTCTAAACTATTATTTGCACATATAGATAGCATGGAGGGGCATAATCCTCTTTTCCGAATCATCCCTCCATGGACAACTGTTTTAAAGGTCCTGTCTATGTTAAAAATATCTACTAGTTTTCCAACTACATTTCAGCGCCAAGATATTCAACTTTCTGAAAGTATACATGCAGTTGCTGAATTAGAATCATATTATATTCCTTGTAAAGCAAAGAGATTTTTAGAACATACCAATGAAACTCGGTGGATTACTATTTTTAGGCATATTTTATTGCCGCATGGTTATTCTGTAACTTCAAAAGAAACAACACGAAAAGGAAAAAAAGTTATATTTTATACAATTGAACGGAGTACAGAATTAGCAGGACCTCTAAAACAGCCAATTTGTTTAGATTTTTCGTAGGATGTATAGTATGTTTTCGTAGGATGTATAGTATGTTTTCGTATGATTTCTGTTTCTGTTTCTGTTTCTGTTTTATATTTATAATATATAGTATATAATGTATATATTATTATATATTTTTTAATATATATAATAAACTATTGATTTTTATTTTATGCACATATTATACTCCTGCGGCACGCAACAAGTGTGTCACAGCCAAATCACTTTCCATGACTTGTTCCTCACTCAAACGCAAAAACCAGCCAAACATGCGGCGCTCAAGCAATTCAGGCCAAGGGAATGGTACATAGATAGTTTCGGCGGGTATATCAAATGGCAAGACACCCTCTGTTCCAGCGGCCAAGAGGTCCTCTAATTCAATCTTGCGCCCATTCTTTTTGCGAGTGAGCTCGGCTGCTGGCATCATAATGACATCCTGTTTTCCAGTTCCAACAAAGAGAATATCCCAGTTCTTGTCATAGCGAATCTCTTTACCAGTATGCTGCTCTTCAATGCGTGTACCCAAGATATCACGCCACTGTTTGAAGAATGGGTGGTGTGGCTTGGGTGACCACATGGCGTGTTGGTTGGGCAAGAAGGTTCCATTGCGCCCTGCATATGTCTCAAGCGGGTCGGAGCCAAAGAGAACAATCTTATCCTTTGGCAATTCAGGAAGGGCACGTAAGCAAACTGTGGCAGGACCCATCCAGAGACCACCGAACTTTTCCAAGAATGCGACCTTTAAGTATGTCATCTCTTCATCACGCAGCGGTAAGCGCTTATTTTGCATTGGCTCAGGAAGTCCACCAAGGCGGCGTTCAGCATCCTCAATGCCTCCAATGACCTCCACGCGATAGCGCTGTCCAGCGGAGGCTACAATTGACTGATAACAGAGATTCAAGAAAGGCATGTTTAATACACGACTGGAACGAGCTCCAAAGTCAGCCCACCAACGGGAATTTACATCTGTATCATCAACATAAATCCAAATAGCGGGCAACTGTTTTTCACGTTCAAGTAATTTGTCATCATAGAATGAGTTTTTATTTCTGTAGGCTGCATATGCAGCCGCGGTTACAGCAGCCACTAGAATCGCTGCGGGAACAAGCACCGTACGGGTGTCCATCTGTTTGACGGCCTTTATTTTTCAGTAATAACAAGTTGTTTCATGCGTTCAAAATAGTCGCGAGCGCCGAGTTGCTCTTGAGCTGCGCGCAAGCGCCGTTGTTCTTCACGTGCCTTCTGTTGAGCCTCGTAGGCTTGAAGAGACGCCATCTCATTTTGGTTGTACGCATCAGGGACTCTCTCGCGCTGTGCCTTGTAGGAATTAAAGTCACGATTTTCAACACGAATGCCCTTGACCTGATTGCTCACTGTATTATGCTGTGTGTATGCCGCGCGCAAGTCTGTAAACTGTAAATCTGAACCGGGTGCTGCTGTATATTCTTGTGGGCGGTCGCGACCGAGTTCTACACCAGAATTGGGAGCCAAGATAAGTTCTTGAGGATGCTGAAAATTTATGAGACCCGTTTCTGAATTTTGCTGTTGTTCTTCTTCAAACATGCGATTAAACACTTCACGATTAAAGTCCTCGCTGAATT
>JACCDO011059298.1_pt1 | contig 12060 bp, 6 predicted proteins | sample 7446101 | NCBI WGS metagenome assembly JACCDO01 (sample SAMN15323440, study PRJNA562643) | freshwater metagenome | isolation source: river surface water | place: USA:Blue River Watershed | collected 2017-08-16 | reverse complement strand
GTGGCATCATCACAACAATCAATTCCATTAGTATATATTGTTGATATGGATTTATTATTAAATGATAATTTTATGGCTATTTGTAAAAAAGAAAATTCGGCAGGATGTAAACAAAAAATAAGAGATGAAACCAATAATACTATCAAATATACTATGGCTAATAATAATGTTGCTCGTAAAGCTACTAAACCTGATGAAGAACTATCACCTGGACATATAGAATCACGCATAAAAGTTACAAATAAATTTATGAAATATAATAGCAAACGCTTTATTGATTTATGGTTTATAAATTATGAAAAATTTAAAAAATTTTTACAATCTTTATTAGAGCAATCAAATGGACCCAATACACAACCACCACAAGTGTTTTTATTAAGCATGAGTTTTAATCTTGAACTATTATTAATGTTGTTTACTACTGTTAGTGAGTTAAATCAAAATATTTGTGCAAAATTATTAAGAGGTGATGATACGAAATTTATAATAAAAGGTAAAAATGAACAGGGAGAGGATACTGATGAAGTCAGACCTGATGGAGATAATTTTGATTTTTTAAAAAAATATTTTTTAATTCCACCTGGTTTAGAAAAATTTAACTCTTTTGCTGAAGACTATACAATCTTTAATAATAATGACAGGTCTGTTTCATATGAAGGACAAGAAAAAATTAATGTAAGTAATTTTGTAACTACTATATCTCAACAATTAAATGAATCATATAAACAAAGTGAACCAATACCATGTAAGGTTTTTACTAATAATTCATGGTTATTAGCAACATTATTATTAAATAATAAAACAGATCTAAAGGTTAAATTTACTACAGAAAAAACAATATAAAAAATAACCATGAATTATTTAGTAACTCAGCACCAATTAAAGAATGTATCTAAGAATATTTAACCAAATTAAAAAAATTATTCCAAAAATTTCTGAAACAGAGCTTATTGCTCTTAGATCAGGAGGTGTAAGTATAGACAGAGATATATTTAGCGGAAAAATTAATTATAACAAATTACAACAAGACAATAATATTGTAACTATTAATCAATTAGAAAAAGATATGTTAGATAAGACCAAATATATATTGAGAAAATATGGTGAAAACCCAATATATCCATCAAATAATATAAATAATGTAATTGATGATTTAGCAAATATGGGGTTTTTTGGAATGATTATTGATAAAAAATATGATGGAAATAAATTACCTATATCTACACAAACTAAGATTCTTACAATGATGGCTTCATATAATCCTTCAATTGCTGTTGTAACAATGGTCCCTAATTCTTTAGGACCAGGAGAATTATTACAACATTATGGAACCGAAAAACACAAAAATAATTATTTACCTAGACTAGCCAATGGTAAATTAATTCCTTGTTTTGGATTAACTGGTCCAAATAATGGTAGTGATGCTACTGGAAATATAGATGTTGGTATTCTTAAACAAATTAATAATAATAGATATATTGAAATTGAATTAAATAAAAGATATATAACACTCGCACCAATTGCTGATTTAGTAGGTATTGCCTTTAATTTAAAAGACCCAGATAATTTATTAAAAGAAGGTAAAACTGGTATATCATTAGCTTTAATTGATAAAAATCATCATGGATTAATTAAAAATACTTATCATAATCCAAATAATGCTGGATTTCCAAATGGAACATTAAAGGGCAAAATTCAAATTGGTTTAGACCAGATAATTGGAGGTGAAAAAATGGCTGGAAATGGTTGGTCAATGTTAATGGAATGTTTAGCAGTTGGTAGAGGTGTTAGTTTACCAGCTAGTGCTAATGGAACCGCAAAAGCGATTACATATGGAGTGCTAAATTATATTCAACATAGAGAACAATTTAAAATGTCAATTGGTAATATGCAAGGTGTTCGTGAAAAATTTATGGAAATGTTTTATAATACATGGGTTATTCAAGCATCTGTTGATTTTACATCACACATATTAGACAGTGGTGCTATTCCATCAGTATTAACTGCCATTATGAAACAACAAACAACTGAAAGAGCTCGTAAGGTATTATTAAATGGTATGGATATTTATGCTGGTAGTGCAATTTGTATTGGACCAAATAATTTTTTTACTAAATTTTATAATTCTAGTCCAATTGGTATAACAGTAGAAGGTTCTAATACATTAACTAGAAGTTTAATCATTTTTGGACAAGGTCTAAATAAAAGTCATCCATACATTTATAGCATATTTGATTCTCTCCAGACTAATAATATAAATAAATTTAAAACAGAATTTAATCAAATGTTATTATTTTGCACTAAATTATATATATACAGCATATTACCTAATAATAATAGATTAGAACATTTAATTAAAAGATTTGCTAATTTATCCAATTTTATTGCTTTACTTGGAGGAAAAATAAAATCTGAACAAATGATATCTGGACACATGGCAGATATTTTATCTAATATTTATCTAGCTCAAAGTGTTATTTGGTATCATAATAATAAAAATCTTCCTAATGAAATTAAAGACTATTGTATTGATAAATTATGTTCTGAAGCAGAAATGAAGATTAACTTAGTAATTAATAATCATCCAAATAAATATGTAAAAATATTACTGAACCCAACAAAATACAAGGTTAGATATGATAATTTTAGAAATGAAAATATAATCTATAATACTATTATTAGAGAAGAAACCATAATTAAATCATTAAAAGAAAACATATTTTATGAAAATAATGTTATAGAAGACCTAGAACATCTATCTAAACTAAATAAAAATACTGATTTATATAAGACTTTATATAATAGAATTATAAATGTAGGTGAATACAATAAAATAAATTAAATTACAATTTTCTTCCTTTTTATGTTTTTTTATGTTTTTTTATGTTTTTTTATGTTTTTTTATGTTTTTTTATGTTTTTTTATGTTTTTTATGTTACTTTTTTTGAAAAAGTATGTTTTTGATATTACTTTTTTTTATAAAAATTGATTTTTATAAATACAAACATGATTATAAATTTTATTCATAATCTAGCTACATGGATGACCTAACAACTTTTTGGCTTTCGCACAAAGAATTATGGTTTAACAGCGTCATAGAAACAGATAAAATAGTCGTTGATAACACAAAACAATATTTTAATAATCATACTTTAGTCAAAACACTATCAACAATTGGACAAATTATCTTTTATGATCAGATAACAAGACATTATGTTAGGTATAATAAACACCTAGAAGAACAAAATCAAGAAATCCAAAAAAGCCTAAACCCAATCAAAGTAGAATATAATGAAATTGAACAAACAATTATTGATGAAAGCAATATTCTAGCAATTACTTTAACCAATCAAATGATAGAATCAAATGATATTGATACTTTATCTCCAATTGAAAAATGTTTCTGCATTATGCCTTTAAGACATTCTAAAAAAGAATCTGACCGGATAAAAGCAATTAAAATAATTGAATCATATCTAGAAAATGAACCTAATAATTCATCATATCTTAGATTTTATCAGGCAGCTTTAGAAAGAGTTCGTAATCCAATTTTAACCATTCGAACGGAAAAATTTCCTCAACATCTTATTTGTTCTAGTTCATCATTTCTAGATACATCTCAGTCCACACAAAATTCTTATTCTTCTTTTAATTTCGAAGAGCCTCTTTTAAAGGAAGAAATCAAAGATTTTATTGAAGGGTTTTATGAAGCCATACCTGATAAAAAATCTGAAATTGTTATCTCTATTTCTGGAGGTTCTGATTCTATGTTATGTCTATTCATGGCCACTAAAATGGGATACAAAACTAAAGCATTAATGATTGATTATTGTAATAGACAAGAACATGATGAAGAAGTAATTCTAGTGTCATGGTTTTGTCAACAATTGGGTGTTGAACTCTATGTTCGACCAATTAAAGAACTTAAAAGGGAAAGAGATGGAACTAGAGAATTCTATGAAACAGTAACTAGAAACATTCGTTTTAATTCTTATAAATTTCTAGGATTGCCTGTTGTTCTAGGTCATAATCGAGATGACTGTTTTGAAAATTGTATTACTAATATTATGACATTACGGTCAAAAGACAATTTATTCGGAATGAGCCCAATATCTGACCAATATGGTGTATCCATCAGACGGCCTGTGTTAGACATACCAAAATCACGTATTGTGTCACTATGTAATCGGTTTAATATACCATTTCTTCTGGATTCTACACCAAAATGGTCACGTCGTGGGCGTATTCGCGATATCGTTGTTCCTGCTCTTAATGATTTTGATGAGAATCTTATACCTAGAATTATGCAATTTTGTCAAGAAACTTCTGAATCAATTCGTGATTATCAAACACTTTTGGAGAATTTCCAAATCATTCCATCAGAATATACAACTAGAACTAAAAAACAAAAACAAGTTGGCTTTACTATTCCTTACTCAGGAAAAAAAATAAACACTAATATTCGCTTTTGGCAAGGTATGATTAATAGAGTAATGGCTTTAATTAAATCAGAAAATCCAGAAATTATTCCAATTCGTATTTCAACTATTACTAGCATGATTGTAAATATTGAAAAAGAAATCAATAATCAAAATAATACTAGAGAAATTCAAATTAGTCTTTCACCACAATTACGAGCTTTCATTAATGAAGCTAGAACATTTATAAATTTTAGAATTATGTAATTAGTCAATATTTATAATCTAAGTTTTACTAGATTTAAGATGCCATATATTTTTTATATAAAACTGTTATAAAGATATATAAAATAAAATATCAATTCTAGATATGTTATCTATATCACATACTGAATCATGGTTTAATATACCACCTTTAGCTGTAAAAAAAGGAATGAGCAAACCTTTACCAATCACCTTAAGTGATTATGTTACTGATTTAATGATGAAAAATAAAATAAAATCATCAGATAAAAGAAAAGCTTTCATAGTTCCTCATGCTGGAATAGCTTTTTCAGGTCAAGTTAGTGCCATAATGTATAATCATCTTCTAATGAATATAAATAATTCTAAAGAGAAAACAATAAATATAGTAGTTCTAGCTGCTAATCATCATGTAAATTCTAATTCTTTAATTTTACCTTCTTTTACATCCATTGAACTTACACCTAGAACACCATTTTCTGTAAATATTGAAATGATACAAGAATTATATAAAGTAGGAACTAATATTTTATTTGATAATCCTAATACAAATGATTTTTTCAAAAATGAACATAGCTTTTTTAATCAACTACCATTTCTAGATTATATAAGAAACCAAATAAAAAAAGAGAGTCAAAAGGAAGTTAAAATATTACCAATTATTGTAGCCACTACAAAGGTTTCGATACAACTAGAACAAGCACTTTTACAAATAATAAATAAACCATCAACTTTTGTTATTATTAGTTCAGATTTTAATCATCTAGGAAACCGTTTTGGTTCTTTATTACCTTCTAGTATTGAATTTAAAAAAAAAGACTTATTAGCTATTGAACGTTTATTACAACAAAATGAAAAAGCTGAAAAGGAATTAAGTAGTAATAATTTCAGTATTTGTGGATATAAAGCTCTTTTGCTTTATTTTAGATTAAAAAATGTTAAAAAAAATAATATCAATATTATAATTCGCAAAACTAGTTTTGATTCAGAAGAAAATAAGAATGAAACACCAATTTGGAAAGACCAAGATGGTGTTGTATCATATCTAGGTATATCAATTAAATGAATTTATATTGTGGATGGGTTATATGAACAATCTGAATATCATTTAATTCTTTAATATCATCTGCAGAAATAACAAAATCAAGATTAATATCTTCCTGAATATGTTCTTTCTTACTAGAACGAGGAATAACATGATAATTATTTTGTAATGCCCATTTCAACATGATTTGTGCAGGAGTTTTCCCATATTTAATAGAAATTTTTGCAATTGTTGGGTCATTAAATTTTTCTCCTTTAGTTAAAGAAGAATGAGCTGACACTATAATATCATTCTTTTTCATATAATCAATTACATTTTGACGTTTAAGAAAAGGTGAAATCTCAATCTGATTTGTAAAAATAGGAGTTTTAGAGAATTCTTTAATCATTTCCATATGATGAATATCAAAATTACTAACACCAATATTCCTAAAAATACCTTGTTTATGGAATTGTTCCATGATATTCCAACATTTAATAATATGTTCATCTTTAGGACAATGTATTAAAAAGAGGTCCAAATATTGCGTGTTTAGGTCTGAAAGGGTTTGATTAATGGAAGCAATAATTTCATCCGGACTATTAACTAGAATCTTAGGGTTCATCTTAGAAGTCAACCATAAATTGTCACGATTAATTTCATTTCTTTGCAAATAATTACCAATAATAGTTTCATTCTTATATAATGAAGCAGTGTCAATCGAATAAAATCCGTTTAATAAAGCATATTCTAGAGACTCAGCTGTTTTATCAGCTAAACGATAAGTTCCAAAATTAATATGAGGGTATTCCATAACCTAGATTATCACTTTTGTTTAATATAGTATTCTAGATACATCATAATCTTAAAATCAATTTTTCATAAAATTATTATTTCTTAAATTACTAAATATTCATACTTATTCATTTTTTTATTCATTTTTTTATTCATTTTTTTATTCATTTTTTTTATTCATTTTTTTTATTCATTTTTTTTATTCATTTTTTTATTCATTTTTTTATTCATTTTTTTATTCATTTATTATTTAGTTAACATGGACATTGATATCGGCTTTTTTTTGTCTTGGAAAATAAGCGACAGGTCTTAATATGACAAATGAACATGTTAAATCTTTATCAACTTTCATGACTGCTCCAGAATTACCATATTCACCACAATAATTTGGAGCTGAAAAAACAGTTACTAGTTTATGACCAAAAGAAAATTCATAACCATCAACAACTTGATGGGCTCGACATATTAAATCTAGATTATTCTTAACCATAAATTTCTGAATTGCAGTTTGATTAAAAGTAAAAGAAGCACCTCTATCATTGTTTTCCCATTCAGTAGAATGATTACCAGGATCTGACCACATTAAATCACATAACAATCCAGCATCTGGTATCTTTGTTCCTTTTTTTATTGTATTTATTTCTCTAATATCAGTTAATTTGGGAGAAATCCCTCCATGAACACAAAATATTTTCTTATCTATTACTGCTGCCAAAGGTAATAATGTAAAAACCTTATTACAAGCTTTCCAAACTAATAAATTAGCTTTCTTTTGACATTCTTCATAAAATCCATACATCATATTAATTGTATGACATTCGTGATTTCCTCGAGTTAAATAAATATGACTCGGATATTTTATTTTTAAAAGAAATAGAAGAGTTATTACTTCTATACTACAATTACCACGATCAACATAATCACCTAAAAATAAGATTTTACATGCAGGGGGATAACCTATATTACGAAAAATCTTTAATAAATCATCAAATTGACCATGAATATCACCACAAATAAAAATAGGTCCTGACAATTCTAATAATTGAGGTTCATTCTGTAAAATTAAAGAAACACGTTGAAAAATATCAAATAATAATTGATTGTTTATAACATTTGATTCTTTTGCAATTAAACGTCTGATAGTTTCCAAATAATTAAAATCAAATGACTTATCATTTGAATTATTTAAATTAATATGAGATGATGATTTTGTTATTTTATTTTCACTAGAACTTTCTAATCTAGAAGCTGCACTTGATGGTCTAGATGATTTTGATGGTTCTGAATCTAATAAAAAAGGAATTGGTAAATTATCATTTTTTCTTTTGACTAATTCACTAATTGTCGGACTTGATTTTATACCTTGTTTACGATTTGACATTTATCTAATTATTAGTTAATTATTATCCAAATATTTAAGTGTATTTTGGAATTTATAATATTTTACAATAAAATAATTTACATTAGATATATAAATTAAAAATAAACTTTTTTCTCTTAAGAAAAATAAAAAATAGAAATGACATCATTTAAACTATCCAATATTAGTCTTAGAAATATTGGATGTAAAGATTGGTATGCGTTTTGTTTATTGATTGCATTCACAATTGTGGTTTATTTCTTATTATTCTATCTAAAACCTTATTTAGAATCATTTGAGGTTAATGAAGGATTTTCAAATCAACAAGATATAGATAATAATCATGAAAATAATAAGAAAGGTAACGATGTTTTAGGCACATTAATTAATCCTAATCAAACAATAAATATGTTCCTATTTTATGCCTATAATTGTCCTCACTCGCAAAAATTACTTCAAACTCATTGGTCAGAATTACAAAATAAATATGGAGATTCAATTGTTTTTAATAAAATAGATTGTTATCATCCTGATACTAAACATTTACCCAAGGTTTTTAATGTTAAAACTACACCAGCTATTTTTATGATTAAAGAACCAATTGGAGTTAAGGATACATCTGATTCAATTGATAAGATTGAATTTCAAGGAGAAAGAACTATGGAAAATATTGAAAAATTTATTTTAGATAATTTACAAAATATGAATAATGAAAATACAGTCAAAAAAACAAAAGAAGATTTTGAAGGTGAAGAAGAAAAATCAACTCCTGCACCAACAGAACAAGGAACAGAAGATGATTTTAAAGACATTTTTTTTACAAAAACCGAAAACATTGGTTCTAAAGATTATAAATATTGTATTAAATATGCTAATAGAACATCTGCCAATCAATGTCAGCATATTAACGAAAAAGAAACTCCTCAAATTAAAGCTTGGCAAGGAGCATATACCATGATGAACCAATTTATCAAAGAAAAAGGAAAAACACTTGATGAAAAGAAAAATTTAGCTGATAAAATTAAAAATCACTTAGCTGATTGGCATTTATGTGATAAAGATATTCTAGAATCAATCAGAAAAAATACTGAAAAAGAAAAAAATAATCAAGATGATTTAGATTCTAATATGGCAATGCAATATGGTTGTGGTTTTACAGCATGAGAAAAATTTAACAAAAATAAACACATCATTATTGGAGTTATAATGATTTTTTATGAGTTTTTATGAGTTTTTATGACTTTTTATTAATTTTTATTTGAAATAGCTAGAAACAAATAATTTCTAATCAAAAGTTAAAAAGTTTAAAATGAATTTATTTGAAGGTTTTAATGGTATTCAAAAAAAGAATGCTAGAATAATATTTATAATTCTATTATTATTATTGATTTTATTACAAATACGTTTACTAAAATAAATAAAATCAATAATAAATTGTCAGTTACTGTTTTTAGTTATAGTTTTGGATTTTTATGTTTATACATTTTGGGAATATGGGTCTAAAGTAAATCCAATTGTAGTTAAATTTTTATGACCAATTTGAGTAGTTGGATTAAAATAATCAGTTGCTTTTTTCATTCTTTCTGAAAAAGTAAATAATTTTTCGGCAATCTGAAAATAATATGGATATCCTTGTGTTACATTTGATAATTCAGCTTTCAAGAAAGACTTGTCGATAGAAGTTTTAAAATCCCAAAATGAACTATTATTTAATAATGATGAACCCATTATTGCATTTAATCTTGTATTATCAAATTGTCTCACATTAGTTAAAGCCATTATAGCATTCATAATTCTTTCTGGAATCTGAAGTTCATAATCTTTAAGAGGCACCTCAATAGAATTATAATAATTACTGATATCTAACGGAGTATCATTTCCAATAGAATAATTATCAAGTTGAACCACAACATGACCATCATTTAAATTCTTTTTCATTGTTGAGATATTAGTTGTTTTAATTGCAGATGGAGATAAAATCTTTTTATCTTTTGAAATATTGATATTCTTAATTTCCGCAGGATAAGCTAAAATATTAATCAATATTAATGCCTGGTAAAAATTTTTAAATTTTTCTATAAAATATTCTATGTCATCATTATTATCTACAATCAATGAATCAACTAAACTTATGACATAATATAATATTTGTTTATTTGATTCTATAATTTTTGAAAGATCTAAAAAGTCAATTCCTTTTATTGTTTCTAAATTTATAATATTTGTATTTAACAAAACTATATGATTTAGTAATTCTACAATCATTAAATTAATAGTTTTAGAATTTTTAATTTGTGAAAAATATTTAGTAATATTATAATTATCATTTTCTTTTTGTTGATTAAAATATATAATTTTTTTATTAGCATTATCCACTGATGTTAATTCAAAAATAATTTCATATATATTATCTGGTAATTTAGTATCTAAGAAGTTCTTAATATCAATACTTGTTGAAAATTTATTTTTATACGATATTAATTTAGAATTTAATGATTTTCTTTTGTTATTATAATAATTTTTAATAAAAGTGATGAAACGGGTTTTGTTTTCTTCGGACGATAATTCTAATGATATATCATTCATGATATTTTCGATTTGTATAAAATTTAGGAGTTCTTTATCATAAAATTTATAAGTTAATAAACATAATATAATTTTTTCTAATAATTTTTTCAATGAAACTTGATTTTGTGTAGATATTGAACTAATATCAATAGTATATTTTTGTATATTAACACAATTATTAAATAGATGTTCTAGATTAATATGACCAAATTCTTTTTTAATTTCTTCTAAAAACTCTCTTATATTATTTGGTTTTTTGTCTAAATATTTCAGATAAATTTGATAAAATTTAGATGTAGTTTTTAATTCAACACCTAATATTTTAGCTAACATTAACCCAATATTATTTAAATAAAACACTAAATATTCATTTATAAATTTGGATTTTAATTCTAAATGTTTTTTATAAGCTAATGTGTTTTGTATTAACTGTGATGCTGTTTTAATAGAATCAATCACCTCATTTTTAATACCTAATAATTCAGCTTCTTTTGATGTTTTAATATAATCTATTACTTCTTGTGAAACAGGAGGCACTTTATTATTTAATGTTTTCTCTATATTAGCTCCTCTTAATATTTTTTTAGCAACACTTTCATTTTCATTATCATTTGTTTGAATAGCATTGTCACATTTAGCTTCAGCTTCACCAGATGCAATTAATTTACAAATTAATTCAAAGTTTGCCACAACTTTTAACAATATTTTACGAAGTTGCCGTTCAGCTGTTACAGCAAGAATATTGTTCAAACTTGAAGGATTATTTTGTTGAGCCATGCCCTGAAGTTTTACTAAATAATCTATAAAACGAGGATCATATACACCACCAACTATTAAACTATCTATATTTTTTAAATTAATATCATTACTCATCAATTCAGAAATAGATGAACCTCCACCTGATATAACTTTATGTGATTTAATAATTTCATGAGCTTTACCACAATAAATAAAATATTCAGCAAGCTGATTATTAATAAAGTTATCATTAGGTATTTGATTAGCAATCAAGCTTTTAATTTCGTCTTGAGTTGAGTTAGTTTTTAGGTTAATCCCAATATATTTTAAAAATATCATTAATGAAATATAATTCATAATACATTCCAGTTCGTGACCATCAAGAGAAATTAGATCATTAAAAGTATTATTTATTTGAAGATTTGCTTTAGATAGTTTTCTTCTTAATTCTTTAACAATCAAGTGTTGATTTTTGACTTTTTTATTCATTATTAAAACTTTTAATTGTTCAATACTTAATCTCTCTATATTTTTTTCATCTAATTTATTTATTTGGTCAATTGTAAGCTCTTTAATTTGTTCAATGCTAAAGAATTTTATAAGTCCATATTTAATAAAAGATTCTAAATATTCAGCTTTTAAATTAGCTACGTCAGTTATTTTTAACTCTTTTATTTTAACCATATTTTCTTGTTCTGGAAGTGAGGGTTTAAATTTTTCAACCATGCTTTTAAATGCTGTTATTTGTTGTTCATTAAAATATTGTATTTTGTCAGGTGTAAAAGTTTTTATTTGAGCTTCAGTAAACCATTTTATTTGGGTTTCACTGAAAGCTTTTATTTGTTGTTCATTAAAATATTGTATTTGAACTGTTGTGAAGGCTTTTATTTGAGCTTCAGTAAACCATTGTATTT
>JACCDO010412995.1_pt1 | contig 12060 bp, 10 predicted proteins | sample 7446101 | NCBI WGS metagenome assembly JACCDO01 (sample SAMN15323440, study PRJNA562643) | freshwater metagenome | isolation source: river surface water | place: USA:Blue River Watershed | collected 2017-08-16 | reverse complement strand
TGACGAAGTGCCCTAACCACGCAGCGCTTCCGCGACGCCGCACTCGCCGCCGGGTTTCCGTATGCCGACATCTTTTGCGGCGATGTCAACGCATGTGCAGATGAGCGCTTGCCCGATGAACACACAGTCCAGAAGACAGCCCAACAACGGCATGTGATGATCCATCTTCAAAAAAATGGAACGTGTCAACAAGTTTGTTTGAAGCAAGAATGGTGTTTTTGTCCTGGTGACTATAACATAATATTTAAGTTGTTACGTGGTGTAGGACTCTTCCAACAGGAAAACCTACTATATTTTGAGTATTTATGATTTTCAGCATCAGCATAACAATTTTATTTCACTATAACTGGAGTTTATTATACATTAGCAATTGTGCGCAAAACTAACCCTAACCCTCACTCTGAGTATAATAATATCCGTAGCAATAATACTTTAATATCAATGTCATGTGCATTCAATTTTATATATACTCTTAAAAGCATTTCAAAAAAATTGGACATCAGAAAGACGAATGAATAAAATATATGAAGGGGAAGAAAAGATCTTTTACTGAAAGTATCAGCGTATAATTCATTGCTCATCATTACGCGCAATAAATTGTCTGCCATGAATGCAATGCGCCGTAGTTGGCGCAAAGGGTATGTCGAGCTGCTGTTCATATCATTGATGCTTGTGCTAACAACTGCTATTGGGAACAACATGAATGATGAGTCAACTGAACTATCATCCACATCTTTTGAGTCATTTGCTGGCGCGGTCCGCTCGCGCTTGTCACAACGACAGCAAATTCACAAGTCAGACTTGAAATCAAAGCGCTTTCGAAGGTCGCTGCGATCTTCTGCTATAAACGAAGTTTCCTCAGCGAACACCACATATGCATCCTTTGATATCGATGGCGCTATACTCCGCGCACAAAAGACTGCGAACCTGATTTACCAAAGGTTCGAGTTTTGGCATCCCAAACGGTACCTCTTCTTCCTGTACTCAATGAACTTGCCCACGTGGACGTGGGACATTCTGAAGTACAAGTTAGCCTTAAAAGTTTTACTTCCGATAGGTGCCCAAGCCAAAGCTGGGGGAGCAGGCAGCAATGCAAATAGCCGCCCTTCTACTGCCGCCTCCTCCTTATCCTCTAACGAGAATAAGGAGTTTTTGTATGTTTTCGGCGGAAGCAGTGTGACCGCAGGACACGATAATTGGTTCAACGAAAGTTATCCTATGGTGTTTCAACGCCGTTTACAACCTATTTACGATGCACTGGGAGTTCCTTTAAAAGTGCATAACATAGCCCAGGGCGCTAACAATTGTTTCCCTGCAGACTATTGTTATGGCGCAATGGGCGGCGCGGCGGCAGACTGGATCAACTGGGAGCAGGTAAGACCTCGGCGCTTGTTGTTGAACCATCTGCTTAATATTGCCTCATATACCTCTGCGTTGCATTATGAATATGAACTAAGAGCTCTAATACCACACCTCTCCCCCTCTTCATGGCCCTCTAGTCGTTCAACTGCGGCAAGGCAGCCAACGTGTATGAGCTCATGGCGCGCGAAGCAAGCTGGACTGATGCTCTACTCCACTTCAGCGCTAGTGGAGGATATAGTCCAAAGGAGTGCCAGGAGCTGCCTGCAAACCAGGCTCAGGAACGGCTGTGGGCAGCAGAGTCGTGGACGCCCGAGACAGCAGGTTTGTCTGAGGGACGTCCCATCCCTCACGCGCACAACGCTACAAAAGACTACGACGGGCCACACATCTACCACGAGTACACCCCCAATGCTACCACTATCCGGCATCTCAAGCGGCTGCTGCATGAAGGGTACATGGAGGCCAACCCTGTGGGCAGGTTCACGGGTCTGATGTGGCCGCACTACAACGGCGTGGGTCCCCACGGCTACTCCGTCTGGTCCAAAGGGGCTTTGGGCGACGCCATGAACTTAAAAGGTCCATGCTACGACCAAGGTGGCGCGCACTGGATGACCAAGGAGGCGTCCTACTACTCCCGCGGGCACGGGGCGTCATGGCATCCTTCGGCGTCGATGCATCTGCTGCGTGGCGAGCTCATTGTGTTTAATTATCTACACGCATTTCTGGAAGCCATGTACATGCTGCGGGAAGACCTCGGCTCAGAGGAAGGGCGTGTTCCCACTGTGTTACCTGTTGAGAAGCGCAACCTGCTGCTGGCGAAGTACCGCACGGCATTGAAGAACCTGCAGGTACCAATGCCCGCCAAGGCGCTGCGCTGTTCGCCCGACTGCGATACGCGGCCTGTGTGCTCAACGAATTTCAAGCCACATTACAACAAAAAAAGCCTTCTAAGCGAACGTGTCGTGGGCGCGCCGCATGGTTGGTCGTACGTGATGAAAATGGGCAGCACACTTCACATGAACGGCAACGTCGACTGGGGCTACCTGGACCGTCGCCCCTGCTACGAGTCGTCCGGAATAGTCAATGCTACAATCTCTTTTCAGATACAAATTCAGAACGCTGAGCAGAGCTGGATCAAGATATGCGCTTATGACCACAAGGAAGGGCTGAGACATGCGCACTTTTATCTGCACGCCAACCAGCAACCCGCCTGTTCGCATTGCGCTACTGCAGCGGCTGCAAATGGAAATCCATCAAAGGAGGAGCTAGAAATGATTCTGTCTACAGCAATAGATGCCGACGGTGCAGAGGTTGCGAAGACCACTGCCGCTGCAGTCGAGGGCACCGCCAGCCATGCCCCCTATGTGCTCCCTGACCTGCACACCTTGAAGCGCCTGACCAGCCGTAAGTACCATGGTGACGAGTGCCACGCAGTCACTGGTTTGCCTGTAGGAAAACATGTGCTGACGGTGGTTACTCATAGCGCAGAAGACACAAAGGCGGGCAAGGTGGCGCCAAACCACGTTTACAGCGTATCCCACATCATTGAATGGGAATAACCGAATGGAGTTAAATTATTTAACGCAGGTTACCAATGGAATGTAGCATTGTTAAGGAGTGCAAGAACTGTTTCTAATGTGAATAATGTTAAATATTGAAAAATCGCTACATGCTACACTGTATAAAAGCTGCTTAGGCCGGGTCGACGGTGCACAGCAGACAGCCCTCCACCACCCTCGCGCCCACCTCCACCGCCAGCTCCTTGACCACGCCGTCATGCGGCGCCGTGGACTTGACTTCCATTTTCATAGCGCTAATGATCATTAAGATAGTTCCAGCTTTAACCTTCTGCCCGACCTTGACCTGGATCTCCAACACAGTGCCTGGCATGGGCGATGCCACCTGCCTTTTATCATCCAACACCGCCATCGGGCCCGCGAACACAAACTTGCCTGTGCTGTCTTTAATGTCAACACTCTGTTCTTGTTCAATGCCATCCGCGCCACTTACAGCAAAGCTCACTGTGCGCATGCTGTCTTTTAGTGGACCTACGCCTCGTAATGTGATCGTCACACGCGTCGTAGGAGCGCCGATTTCGTCGCCTTTGCTAGTCACGACGTCAAATTTGTCGGTAGCCGCTTGGCGCAGCACCTCGCCCACAAGCGTTTGTGGGACCTGCATGGTAAAGCTTTGACCAACCTGCATAGCGTAGAAGTAAACAGGAGTAGGCAGATACCTCAAAGTGAGTCCCAGAGCTGCACGACGTTGCATGAAGTCTTTGAAAACGCCTGGATACATGATGGAAGACATGCCCATCTCTGGCGTAATGGCTTGATTCCAAGTGATGCTGAGTTTCTGGCAATTTGCATCAAAATCCGCTTTGGGTAATTGCAAGCCTGCACGAATAGTACGCTTGGGAGTGCCCTTGAGAATTGCCGCTTCAACTGCCGCCGGGAAACCGCGATGAGGGAAGCCGAGGTCGCCGCGCAGCAAGCCCACGACAGACTCAGGCCAATCAATGCTTGAAGCCAATGCCGGATCTGACAGTAGTTGCGATGCTTTTAATCGGCGCGTAACCAAGTACAAAGCAAGATCACCAACGCATTTAGACGAAGGCGTGACCTTAATGATGTCTCCGAACAGCTCATTGACATCACGGTAGGCATCGCAAACTTCTTCCCACTGGCCATTACCCCACAGCCCCATAGACTGACACTGTACCAATAAGTTTGAGTACTGCCCGCCAGGGATCTGATGGTCGAAGACACGAGCGGTGCCTGATTTCATGCCAGACTCAAAAGGCGAGTACATGTCGCGCACACGCGCCCAGTACATGTCATAAGGCTCTAAGCTGAGGTAGTTCACTGCCGGTGCATTCGGCAAATTTTCCATCATGGCACAGAAGGCATTCATTGAGGGCTGTGACGTGCCGTCCGCCATAGAGGCTGTGCAGAAGTCAATTATATCGCATCCTAATCTGGCCATCTCCATGCATGTCGTTAAACTAACACTGCTTGTGCTGTGGGTATGGAAGTGAATAGGTAGCGAAGTAACGGAACGAATGGCAGTCAAAAGTGGCTCGCACTCGCGGGGTAAGAGCAAGCCAGACATGTCCTTGATGCCGATGATATGCGCGCCTGCAGCTACGGCCTCGGCAGCCACACTGCGGTAGTACTCGGGCGTGTAGATCTTTGAGGTCAACAAATTACCCGTGTAGCACAAGGACACTTCTGCAACTTTGTTGTTTTTGCGAACTGCATTAATGGCTACTTTCATGTTATCAACAATGTTGAAACAGTCGAAAATACGAAACACGTCCATTCCGTTGATCGCACTCAAGCGCACGAACTCCTCAACGACGTTGTCGGGATAAGACGTGTAACCGACAGCATTGGCACCGCGGATAAGCATTTGCAAGCATACATTCGGCGCAGCAGCTCGCAAGGCACGCAAGCGCTCCCAAGGGCACTCATCCAAAAATCGCATGCACACGTCGAACGTGGCACCTCCCCAGCACTCGAAGGAAAAGGCATTGCGCAGCAGCTCATTCGCCACTTTGGCGCCCTCCACCAAATCAGCAGTTCGCACTCTAGTGGCTACCAATGACTGATGGGCGTCACGCATCGTTGTGTCTGACAGCAAAACACGCTTGTGGAGCTTGACCCACGAAGCCAGCATATCAGGGCCGTAAGTGTCTAGCACCATCTTAGCAGTGATGTGAACATTTCCAAAGGCGGGTACATAAGGCGCCACCGGCGGTGCGGCTGGGGGTACCAACCCACACGAAGCAGGGGCAAGACCGCGATGGCGTGAGCTGTCGGAGCAAACGACCTGCTTGGCGATATGCTTCACCAGTAGTGACGCCGAAGTGGATTTCTTCGCTTCGCGCACAGGCCGTGAGGTGCTGGCTTTAGCATCAGCAATAACTGCTGCGCGCTGAGCAGCATCCATCTCAGAGAAGGTGCCAATTTGGCGGTACTTGAGGTAGCGCTGATGAATGATGTCGGCCTCGCTCTTGCCGTGCAGCTCCAACAACGCGCGGTGTACGAAGGCTCTGACTCTGGATCGCAGCACCGGGAAATGCTTGTAGTTTTCAGAAAATGCATCACCTTGACCTTGACCAAACCTTTCCCAAATCACTTCGTCTACAATACCAATGTCTTTTAATTGGTTGGCATAAATGTATTGTGCTGTGGCCAGTGCCTGGCAGTCTCTGGGATATTGCTCTGCCTTTTGCTTCTCATCTTTGTAGCGCCCGAGAATGGACGCCGCACCCTCCGGGGAAATGACACCAAAATATCCACCAGAGAGCATGCCGATGCGATTCCCCATGCCGATGCCTAGCGCGCCTCCAGATCCTCCTTCGCCGACGAGCACAGTGACAATGGGTACGCGTAAGCCAGCCATGACAGTCAGGTTGGTCGCAATAGCCTCGCTCTGGCCGTCGCCCTCGCATTGAAACGTAGGCCATGCTCCCACAGTATCCACTAATGTCAACACAAACATACCAAAACGCTCAGCCATTTGCATTAAACGCAGGGCTGTGCGGTAGCCATGTGGTGAACCCATGCCATAGTTCGCCTCCTCCATCGTGCGTGGGGAGTGCCCTTTGCAGGTGCCGATGACTACGCACGGTCTTCCATCAAAATAACCCACACCTCCTCGAATGCATGCATCTCTGCCAACACGTCCATCCCCAGATAGTTGGGTATAATCTGTTAGCAGATTCTCGATTAAGTCTTGTGACTGCGGACGATCAATGCGTCGGGACATGGTGTAATCGGACGGATGTGCCATGTCCGCTGTAGTGGCTTGCACTTCTGAGGCCAGCGCAGTTTGAGCAGCTGCTGTTACATCGGGAACAACGTTTGTAGAGTTTCCAGCCAGCAATACTCGCGCTACCGTACAAACTTTACGCTCAACCAATGCTTGCGTGTCCTTCGGCGACGACGCGATCACATCCAGAATCATATCCACTTGTCCATGCTCTAACAAGTATTGAGCAGATTGAAAGTCTGCTGGGCATTGCTTATCGAATGCTTGTTGATCAGCACCGCACATGGTATTCAAAATAACCTGGGGTCCTGCAAAACCAATACGCGCATCTGACAACGCAATTTTTACGTCAGCTTGCATTGCGTAAGAGGCAGAGACACCTCCATACGTAGGGTCATTTAGAACAGCGATAAATGGAATCTTCGCGCGATGAGCAGCTTCGACGGCAACACTAATCTTGGCCATTTGCATGAGCGACGAAGTTCCCTCCTGCATACGCGCCCCACCGCTACGACACTGAACGCAGATAGGAAGTCGATTTGCAATAGCATACTCAAATGCTCGTGTAATTTTTTCTCCTTCGGCACATCCTAAGCTGCCACCTAAAAAGGCGAAATCATGTTGCACCCATACGATTCGAACAGACTCATAGGTAGTAGTTGAGCCAGAAATGTCTGTTGGAGAGATGGATTGAGTAACGACAGGGATTTGAATTTCCTTGTAGTCAACCCGAACGCCTGCGAAACGCTAAACATATTTATGGTAATTGAATGTAAATGGGGAAGTTAGTTAGACACGGAAATGACGTCAGCAGACCAGCAGGTAATGAAATACGGAGTATCTTTAAAAAATCATACTAAACAATCACAAATAAACTACGAATAAAGCGCATAATTGAAATTAAGAATAATTTACGACGTTTTTCGGATAGATTGACTTTTGTATTGCTTACCTCAGTCTTTGCTACGGCATCTTTGATTTGAGAGGCATATCCTCTGCCTGCAAATGAAAATCCTAAAAAATCCTGAGAGCACACTTCTTGATAGAGCTCATTTTCCACTTTAATACTTGTTTCGGACACACCTTGCATTTCTTGGTGTACAAAACACGTCACCTAGCGAATGTTGAGTAATTACCTGGGATCCCATGTCCCAAAAATCCAGCCTGACCAAAAATCCAGCTTTTGGTCACAATGAAGTTGCATGTGCAACTCTTCCAAAAAAGTATCAAAACACTTTGAACTGTAACATATTTGGAATCCCTTCATTTATTCTTTGAAGCCATTTAATAGTGAAAGAAACACATAATTTTGCTTGAATGGATACTACTCTTGATATAGACTTGTCCTCAAGACATTGTCGTGAATTTCTTATTGACGAACTCATTGTGTATATTGCAAGATTTTTAGAACCCTCTATAGAAGTCCTTTTGCGCTTTGTGTCGAAGCAGTGGTACAATAGTTTGTGGTATCAGAGTCCGAGACACAGCGCGTCTGAATTTGTGAGATCTATCTCGCTATTCCAATGGGCACAGACGACTCTCTCCATGCCGGTAATCGCTAAGACCCGCGAAAGCGCATTCCGACACGGAAGTGTAGAGGTAATAGAAAGATATTACAAACGAATTTCAGGAGATGCGAAAGACACTACAAATGCAGCACAAGGTGGTAATTTAGATGTACTGAAATGGGCGAGATCACAAAGTCCTCCATTTGATTGGGAAGCAGGTACTTGTAGCGCAGCAGCAGAACACGGGCATTTTGAAGTGCTAAAATGGCTGAGAGCACAGGATCCTCCTTGTCCATGGGATGCTTTCGTTTGTATTACCGCTGCAGCGAATGGTCATTTAAATATGTTGCAATGGGCCAGATCCCAGAACCCCTCGGCGGAATGGAATATCAAGGTTTCTGTTGCTGCAGCAGCTCATGGACATTTGGAAGTTTTGCGTTGGCTCAGAGCTCAGAACCCACCATGCGAGTGGAATGCTGAAGTGTGCAGTTGGGCGGCATATAATGGTCATCTGCACATAATACACTGGCTCAGATCCCAAAACCCCAAATGCGAATGGGACGCAAATCTTTGCGCTGCAGCCGCTGCCAGCAATCATCTGGCAGTGTTGCAGTGGGTCACGCTTCAGAACCCTCCATGTCCCATCGATGAAAGGGCCTTCAATAACGCCAAGCGAAATGGCCATACTCAAATCCTGCAATGGTTGGGTACTATAACGCAGTGAATATTTGTACTTGTTTAATCATATACTGTATACATTTAATGATATATATTTGGAACAGAAATCAATACCACTACATATAGTGCTTGCGTACCTAAAGCAAGGGATTAGAAATGTAATCTGCAAGCAAATAACACCAAAAACATTCAAGATCCTTATCAAGTTAAGTAAAACTAGATCCAAAAGGGCTGAACATCAATTATCATTATAAAGCTGAGCGTCGTTTAAGATTTGGAGACAGTTTTCGCTAACTTTATTAGTTTATTGAGTTTTTTTCTATTTTTCTTCGCAGGCTGCGCTAGTGTTGTTATTTTTACTAAATGGTCAATACGTGATTTCTTTTGTGAGATATATGCTCTGGCTTGTCGCGCATAATCTGCGCTCTCTTCGTGTGTCCCGGAACGTTTACGTTTACTGGATGCGCCGTCTTCGGATTTAGGGGAAATTGAGTTTTTTACTGTCTTCAAATGGTTTAGCAGTAGATCAGAACTCATCTTAGCTCCCGATTGCTTCGATCAAGTATTTGAGGATGCCGTATCGCGACTTATTTATGACCACTTGTGCTGAGAACCCAACTCATATCTTGTCCATCATTAATTACTACGTATATATATATCTCGTCCATCATCATCACGATCACGAGCTCTATGTGCTGCGGAGCAAAGCATACGGTACTCCTACATTTTCCAGCAGCATAAAATTATGACCTACAAGTTTGCGTATCAAGGGTAATAAAATTAGTTAAATCGTTTTTCTGAAGATATAGCGCAGCGTTATGTAATTTAGATAAAGTTACAAGAAAACTCAGAACAGCGCTGGTATCGAATATAGGCGTCTGCCCACCATGTCCAGCCTATGCAGTATTACATTATTGTCCCACACAATTTAATCCTAATAGGATGCGGTTAGGGACACGCAATAGTGACACAAGTCTGACCTGATAGCTATTCGCACGACGCGGCTAATTCGATTTGCCTATATAAACACCACAACCCTTTTACTTTACGTTCTTATAGAAAGCGATATTGCCGTCATCTTCGATAAATTGGCAGTGAGAAAAGCTGTTGTAAACAGCGCTAGCAATAGGCGACGGGTCGTACATGTAGTATTTGCCGACCACTTTCTTGATAACTTCCGTAGCTTCTTGCGCATGATAGAAAGGCATCTTGGAGAACAAATGGTGGCACACGTGGGTGTCGACAATGTGGTGCAAGTAAGAGTCGTACACATAGCCGAATTTCCTGTCTACTGTACACAGGGCTCCACGCAAGAAGTTCCATTCTTTGCCACGGAAATGGGGCAGATATGAAGCAGTATGCTGCAGATAGGTAATAAGCACCAAATGGTAGTTGACCACCATCAAAGGCAATAAGTAGAACTTACCAACTGTGGCGAAACCTAGGGTGTGGATGGCATAGCCAAGCAGACCCACCGTGGAGAAGAAGGCGATATCTGACTGCACAATGAGCCAATACTCTTCAGGCCGGAAAAATGCAGCAGTGGGAGAAAAATGATTAGCATTTTTGCCGCGATATTTGGCAGGACCTGTGGCGTTAAACACCAAGTATCCGGGCAACCAGCCGACGGTCAACATGATGAAGATGCCGAAGAATTGGGCGATCGGGGTCTCGCGGAGCATGTCCTTGGCCCAGTCTGAGCGAGTGGAAGGGGCAAACACCTCGTCATTTTCGCAACTGCCAGTATTTTCATGATGACGCTTGTGTGTGATTCTCCACGAATGGTAAGGTACCAACAGAAAAGAATGAAGGACAGTCCCGAAAGTATTATTCCAAAATTCACTTTCGGAAAAGGCTTGGTGCCCACATTCGTGAGCAAGAACCCACACACCAGTCATAACTGTGCCTTGACAGAAAATATATAATGGCCACAATACATAGGGTGCCCATTCAGGTAAATGCAGATGCTGCAAATGAGCAGGAACATGTAAGCCTGTGCCTAGGATGCCTTCAGGCCCGACTGGCTTTCCAATGAAAGTGGCGGCCCAGCCTAACAGGGCAATCTGAATGAGATCAATCAATAAATATCCAATGCTTTTAAGTAAAGAGCGCTTGAAGCAGTATCTCGGAATCGCGGCTTGAATGTCGCTTAAGGTGAAAGGAGGCATTTCCAATGGCAAATTTTTAACGCCAGCTTCTCTGCAGGGGTCTAATATGCCATCAGCATGTCCGGAAAGCTGATCGAGTAGCTTGGCTCGGGTTCCCTTGTCGCTATATCCATACGCCGCTGACCACTTGCGTAGTTCTTCATCCGACAATTTATCTAATTTAGATGGCTTAGCCGGCACAGCAGCGCGTGCTCGGCTGCTACTACGCTCTCCGCCACTTCCTCCCATTTTATATCTGCAAAAAATAAAAAGATTCTAGGAAAAAGTCCTCTCCATGAAATCGCGAGCCTTTTTCTAAATTTTAATCGACCGCCCGGAAAGAGACTTTTTTGAGTTTTTCTGATGTTGTTGACGAACCACAAAAGCATAATACAACAATTTTTAGATCAATAACCCCTCCTCTTCTTTTTGAAAAGAAAGTATTTACAAAGCTTTAAGTCAAGATTTTGTAATTACACGATAGACCCATCTTTGAACTTCATTTGTGTGGTTTTCGCACCTGAAAGCGACAAATAGGCAGAAGCTACTCATTGATTCTAGTAAATCAAGATTGACAAGTACGCTGAATACTTCCGGGCGTTTTTATTATTTAATCACAAGCGAGGTTAGTTCAATGTCAAAGCTGATCCCATTGCCTAGCCGACTCTGCAAATATCAACCATTAAAGCTACCTGACTCGAGCACCCATGCTTACAAACCAGTGCATGGGATGAATTTTATTTGGCTACTACGAATGATTTTACTACTTTGTCCTTGTACCGTGTGGAAATGTCGATGGGCCAGTCACAGGACCCCGATGAGTGGCGGAGTCACAGTTGCTGTTGCCTCCAGTCAATCACAACACCGACAACTGCCATTGCTCCTCCTAGGAGAGCGACACGAGTCTGTATATGCTCCGTCTGCGAAATCGAAACTCAAAACGAAGAGTATCCGAGCATCGAGCAGCGGAGTCCTGAGTAGCTCGCAAGTTCAAGATCTGGAGCCTAAGTTAGAAGTGGAAGAGGAGGATGTGACCATGTTCAAAGGCCGCAATATTGATCTTGATGCTTTATTTGTCCCGCGCCATCGTGTTCCTGACGTCTCTTCGTTCGCCGTAAGTGACAAAGACGAGGATGATCCGCAAGAAGATGTGTTTCTTTACTTCGGAGGTTGTTTGCTGCAACGCATTTCGCCGAATGATAGCGCTAATGACACCAATACACAACACAGCAAGTTGCAAATGACGCCTACAGTACCCCTGCAAGTGCTAGTGCACCAGACGCTGGTAGGAGCACACAATGAGGGTCGGTTCGGCCTGTGGGATGACCTCCTCCTGGGTCCCCAAGGCGCAGCCTCCGCCCCAGGTGAAAGACCTGAGGCAGCTTTCACTGTCACGAGCAGTCAAGTTTACGACATGCTCCGCACGGAGGACCATCGCCGGCCATACGAGCTGCTCGTCGGTAGGCGCAACCCGCTATATCGACCGCCGTCTGGGCACGGTAGAATGCCCTTTTCAGCGCTCGACGACGAAACCGACGATAAGGAGTAGGCGCAGCGGCAAGTAGAGATTGGTGCCGATGGAAATGCTG
>JACCDO011137435.1_pt1 | contig 12061 bp, 9 predicted proteins | sample 7446101 | NCBI WGS metagenome assembly JACCDO01 (sample SAMN15323440, study PRJNA562643) | freshwater metagenome | isolation source: river surface water | place: USA:Blue River Watershed | collected 2017-08-16 | reverse complement strand
TCCGAGATCAAGTACAAGACACCCACGCAGATCGACTTCGGATTGCTCGATGTACAAATCCCCATCTTGTTCTCTAAGATTGCCACCCGAATCGTCATCTGCAACGCCTCCTCCGGATAGTCCAACATCTTCGCATACTGGGCACACAAGTGCTTCGTATCCGAGGTCGTCGCACACGTCTGAATGTACTTCTTGTCCTTGTTATACATCAACTCCACGAACTCATTGCATCCCCGCGTCAACTTCTTCTGCTCAATCTCAAAGAGCCGACAGATCTCCTCCACCGTCTTGAAAATCCCGCTATCCTTCAAGGCGTAGATAAAGCACGCCGCCACTAAGCTCTTCTTCGACGTATCCCGCTTGATGTAACTCGGGCTGATCTTCTTCCAGATATGAATCGTCTTCTCAATCACCGACTCCGGCAAGTTATAAATATGCGCCTTCCTTCGCAATGTGTTCAACATCTTGATCAACTCCCTCTCCCTATACGTATACCCATTCCACGTGCTAAGGCGGCGATACTTCTCCGTTCCCCTCCCCGAAACCACCGTCGAAAGCGATGAGATACCCAACATCTGGTTATTGGGCATCCCGCAACGATTCGGATCGACACCGTGCTTGTTATCCTCCGTCCCGTAATACCTCCACTCCGCCGTCTCATCAATCACCTCCCCGTGCTGCATACCACATCCCGTGCAGACGCGCATCTCACCATCATTGATTACCGTATCTTCCCCACCACATCCTGTGCAATAACCCTCCCGATATCCGCTAAAGGTGATCTCCTCCGATTTGGACGCGACCGCCGCCTTTTTGGGCTCCGCCTTCCCTCTTTCTTCCCCAAATCCCATAAAGTCCGACCCATCATCCATTGATGCCATCGATCGATCATCGTTGAAATCAAAGCTACCATCCTCATCCTCCTCATCAAACTGATCCAAAAAACGACTGTAATCCGGAACCGATGATCCGGCAGATCCAGCAGACCCCTTATCTCCTCCAGCTCCTCTCGCGCTAATCTCGTCAAACTCACTCTTGTACTTCTTGTGGATCTCATCGCAGAACGAAAAGAACTCTTCCATCTTGTTTGTTGTTTGTTGTTCGTTGTTTACTCTCTTGTGGTAATGCGAATGCGATTGCGATTGGTTGGTTCCCTTGAGAGTTCCCTATTTCTTTACCAATCCGGACAATCGGTCGATATAAAGAACTACTCTAAAGTGTAGGCAATTCCTTTATATCCACCGTGATGAGGGAAATCTCTTTAAGACCATCGCGGATCACTTTTTGATAAAGATGGATCAAAGATCGGGATGAATAAAATAAATGTTTCTACAAAATAGATGAGTCTATGGATAACAGTCCGATCGAATCGTGATGAGCAACAACAACGATAACAACAACAATCAACGTAGCTCCCGCTCTCTGAATAACTACCTCAAAAAGGGCGCGGGAGGAGCTGGAGGAGGTTACGGGAATGGAATGAATAGTGGTTCAACAGGTGAAGGTGGTGGTATGCGCTCTCTCCAGCTCTTTATCACCTTCATCATTCTCGGATACTTCGGTGTAAAGATCGCCTATGGTGGCATCCTCAAGTTTTACCCAGACAAGTACTACAATCGCACTATAGAGATCAACCAAGGTGATAGCGGTTCAGGAATCAGCACTCAGACCTCTTCCTACATTCCAGGTTCGTGGAATAACGAGTTCAATGACTTTGTGACTCTTGCCGTTCTCTCCTTTATCATCTTCGTCTTTACCAACTTTCAATATAAGATGATGATCGGACCCGGTGGCGTGGTCAGCCCCAGCTTCCTGATTGGCTACCTTTTCGGCTTAGGATACCCTCCCCTCCGCCGTTCCTTCACCGCAATGGACGTCAGCCAGCGAACCGGTACCGAAGGCGCTGTGAAACGAGATACTTCAACCTACGCAACTGCAGGACTTCTCGCCATTATCGCCATTGTCGTGATTATCAGCAACTACTACTCTGATGGAAGTGATGAAGAGGGTGGTGGGAGCGGTACTGGATTCACGATCTATATGGTTACCCTTGCCCTTCTTATCTATGGCCTCTACCTTAGCCGTAAACAGTCAAAGTCCCTCTTTAACACCAAGGTCTTTACTTCCAAAGATGACAAATGCGCCAGCTCCAAGACCGGTGTGATCCAGACGAGCGGGGATCGCGTGCACTTTAGCGTCCCCTTTGTCGCCTTTGTCATTCTTCTCCTCTTTAAGAATGATCCTCGGAATCCCCAATTCCGATTGGCCGTATACTTTATGTTTGGTCTTCTCCTCGGTATTATGGTAAGCGGCGTTAGCTATTATGGTATTGAGTACTTCTTAGAAAAACTCCCCGAGAAGAGATGCGATGATGTCGCCGAGTGCGATCTGAAAGATATGGAGTATGATCAAAAGAGTCTCTATCAAATGGTTCAAGAGTATATCAATGGCGTCGCCGAAAAGGTAGGTGCTACCAAGAAGAGTACCTTGGCAGCAGCTGAAAAGATCTTGGATGAGGAGTATGCCAATGAAGAGAACCGAAAGAGTAGTGGAAAGCCTTCCGAGATTGAAAAGGTTCTTCAACAGATTGGTGGTGGACGTATTGGGTTTGTTGACCGAGTCAAGATGATTGGTGTGATTCTTCTTGTTGTCGGGATTATGGGTCTCATCTACCTCGCGTTCGTTCAAAGATAATTTGGAATGCTGTTATATTAGGTTTGATTGGTTTGATTGATTTGATAGGTTTCATAGATTTGATTGATAAAATGATTGAAGTAGTTCCCTATCTCTACTACGAGTACTATGAGGCAAAGAAGAATGATAAGTTCTTCAAGCGAAGCCGGATCAAGTGTATCATTCACCTTTCAGGGAAAGAGCGCCAATTTGGCAGTAGCTCCGGAGGCGAGTTTGAAGAGATGTTGATCGATCTTTCTGGATATACCCTCGAACGTTCCAGCGAGCAACAGATCAATGTTCACCTCTACTCTTATCTTTATGACTTAATTGAATTTATCTATAAAAAAGTGGTGTTGGAGAATAGTCCAGTATGCATTCTGGGGTATGAGGGGAAGCAAGATATCGATGCAATCTTGATGGCGTACTTTATCAAGTTTGCCCAAGTAAACTACCAAGAAGCACATCATTATGTGATGAGTAAAAAGATGAACAACTACTATGAGCGAAGTTACTACTACCCGTGCCTCAAAAAGTATGCAGGGCAGTTGGAGCTTCTCAAGAAGATCGATTACTAAGATGGATAGTAAGGATACTGAAAGATTATATGATGATGGAGTAGATAGAACTTTTTATCCATAAAATCATACGATGGGTGGGTGCTGTTCGTGCACAAAGAATGATGAAACTTCAAACATTATGCAATCTACAAAGAGAGAGAGAGGAAGTGGAACACCATTGAAGCCAGTAAAAGAGGTAGAGTTATCATCTTCATCCTCTCCATCATCCAGTCCTAAAAGAAGCTCTTCATCTCCTACTGCATCTGGAACTGCATCTGGAGCCGGATCTGGATCATCTACCGATGGATCCCCTGTATCACCTCGTGCAAGATTAGGGAGCCGAAGTACATCTCTTCGGAGTTTAATGACAGGGATGGGTGGAATGGTAATGAATGCAATGAGAAAAAAAGATGATCACACATTGCCCATATGCAAGTTATGCCAACAGCATCTGAAGGAGGGTGAGAGTGTATGTCATTGTCTCATTGAAGAGATGTATCCTAACAACAAAGTCGTCAATCAACAGATTCGCGAGAAGTATCTTGAAAATAGTGAACTGATGTATAGTGCTTCTCATATCGATCAACATCCCGAGAAGCTCGTCCGATTTGTCGAGGAGGTTTATCAGCTCGTTGAAAAGACCGCGATTAAAGAAGACCTCTCTCCCGCCTCTATGGCGAAGGCTAAAGAGAACCTCGTCAATCACCTCTGCACTCACCTTGAAGAGATTCTCGTGGAAGAGTAGGGAAGGTAGTTGGTATTCGAACAACATTTATCTTATCTAAGAATAGTATCCTTTGTTAGATAAAACTAATTTATCCATCATATTTATCCATAAAAAGTTTCATTGAAGATGGGAGCACAACCAACGAAGGAGGCGGGAGCGGGGGCGGGGACGGGAGCCGGAAACGGGGTCGGTGCCCTTGCCGAAGTAACCAAGAATGGAATGGGGATGGGTATGGGAATGAACAAGAGTGGATTAATGGCCGAGATCAATGCAATGAGTCACGATGATGAGACCTTTGAGAAGATCATCGCGATCTCCCAGAAGCTCTATCGCCATTACAGTGAACATTTTTTGAATGAAAGCTTTTGCAAGAGTCTTGCAACCATCTACCAAAAACGACTTCTTCAGCTCGATCTAGAGACCCTTCGCGACATCCACAATGCAATGAATGGAGAATCTGGAATGAATGCCGCGGATGCGAAGAAGTTCCAAGCAGTTCTCTCTTATCAGCCCGGTGAAAATGAGCAGTTTATCGTCAATGAGTTTAAGTCAGAGCTCAATGAGCATCTCTGGAATCATAATGTCGAATATAACCCTGCCATCTTTACAGGGAAGGGGATCCCGGATGAGAAGATTCCCATCAAGATTATTGATCCACAAAATCGTCTGAGATACATTGATGTCTCTCACGTCAATCAGCTCCTCGCAATGCCTACCTCTTCCTCTTCCAATTCTGGTAAGAATAAGAAGATAAATGGTGCGATGAATGTAAGTGTTCCTGAACAGATGAACTTCAATTCCACAGGGAACTTTAAGATGGAGGGTGGTGCCCGGAACAATCGATATTCAAATCGCAGTAATAGCTATATCAACTCTTCCTATTCCCGAAGCCGTAGTATTCATAACAGCAGTAGTCAAAGCAAGAGCCGAAGTAATCGTAATGAGAGTTCAAGCAGAAGTGGCTCATTTGAGAATAGCTTTTTACCTCGTGAAAGTGGCCCCTCGAATCGTTCTTTTAGGAGGAACTCTGGAGGACCTAATAACAACATCAATATAGCGGTTCAAAATGCTCTTGAGAACTCTCCCAATGCGAATGCGATTGTGGGTCCTAAAAGGGGTCTCGGAAATCAAGGGTATGGGAATCGTGGTCAAAATCGTCGTGCTCCCATCAATACCTCTCTTCAATCCAACAAGAATCTGATCAATCTCAAGAGAAAGTTAGAGCAAGCATCTCGAGAGTTTGGTGGGAATCGTTTCGGAGCGAGTAAGCCCCAATCGCGTCTCCCAAATATGGCTCTGAATGAGGCTCTTAATAGGAATGGGAACAGGAATGGGAACAGGAATAGAAATGGAGCTGGGAATGGAGCTGGGAATGGAGGGAACCAAGAGAATGATCTTGTTCAATTCTTGGATCAAATCCCCAATGCTGGTGTTCGAAGAAGCAATCGTAATGAGGCGGCTGCGAATAGGGCAGGGAATGAGGCTAAGAACAACGCCGGGAATGGAAAGAGAGGGAAGGGTCTCTTCTTCTCTGCACGCGGTTATGAAAAGCCATCCAATCCTTGCCGTGGCGGCAATGCCGATGCTCCCTGCAAGCTGACCAAATCCCAGCTATGCAAGGCGATCACTGATCACTTTATGGTCCGTGGCAACATCATCGCCGCCATTCTTTCCACGCTTCCCCGGAAGACGGCCAAGGGCTTTGAAGGCGGATTCTGTTACCAGCGCTTCCTCAATCTGGATAAGTGCCACGTCTGTCTTCCTCACAATTATGATGAGCTGATGACGATGGATGCCAAGACCCGCATTGAGACAATGATGCTCTTTATCAACTATATGACCGAGAAGGAGTGCAATGAGAAGAATGGTCTCTTCCGCAAGCTCACTCTCTCTGAAAAGAAGTCCCTCATTGACAATGCCCGACGCGGTGAACGATTTAATCGCCTCTACTCCGAGTATACTCAGAATGTTCGCCATATCTATATGGAACATCTTGAGCAACTTCTTGATATCCTCAATCTCCTCTCCACGATGGAGGGGATTAATAACGAGCAACTCAACCAACTCGCTATCAAGACCAAAGAGACGATTGACTCAATGTATCACCTTTGCCAGTTCTATTACCTCTATGCGGTCATTGCCCTTCTCAATGCTAACATCAAGCCCGCGGAGAATGATAAGAGCCGGGCCCAGAATGAAGTCGCCGCCAATATGGAGTCCTTCATCGCTCCTCGGTAACTGGGATGATCATTTACCATCAAATCTATTTATGTAGTAAATCATACGATATAAAGATATCCTATGATCTAAAGGGAATGTGTGTAGGTAAAGGTAAGAGAGATCTGTGAAATTTACATTGAATTCAATCATAATATAAAATACAATGGATGTTCGTGAGTTGGATGTTCGGGAGTTGGATGTTCCGGAGTTAGATGTTCGGGCGTTGAATATTCGGGACTATTTTAAAGTGGCCCCATCTTCAGTAAAGAATACAGGAAAGAGTGAGCCTATGAGTGAGCCTGTGAGTGAGCCTATGAGTGAGCCTGTGAGTGAGCCTGTGAGTGAGCCTATGAGTGAGCCTATGAGTGAGCCTATGAGTGAGCCTGTGAGTGAGCCTGTGAGTGAGCCTGTGAGTGAGCCTGTGAGTGAGCCTGTGAGTGAGCCTGTGAGTGAGCCTGTGCCTGTGCCTGTGCCTGTGACAATGCCCGTGTCTATGACGATACCTGTTCCTATGATGGTGCCGGTGAGTGAGCCGGTGAGTGAGCCGGTGAGTGAGCCGGTAGCAGAGAAGAAAAATGCGTGGATTTATTGTTTCATTAACTATATGATGCGTGTTGATTTTGGTGGTAGATGGCTTCATCCACTCAAAAATGGAGCTACGGATGATCATCCAATCGTTCGATTAAAAGATGCAAATAAGCAAACGTATGATGTAAATTGTTGGGAAATCGCATTTGCAGTAGAGTTCCCCTATGATCCAGAGCGTAATTCTACGTTTTATGAGAAGAAAGTACACGATTTTTTCTCAAATCAGCGCATATCTATCCCAGAAAACATACGTAGTAAGCTAAAACGTATCAAGTCGATTGATGGTACACGCTGCAATGGTCCTCGCAAAGATAAAACGAGAGAGTTCTTTGCACCCTATCCACGAAACTCATCTGATGTCACTGTTGCACTTGACATCAACAAGGATACATTCCATTCTATATGCAAGTTATATGGGGGTACATTTTATGAAGGTGATTCGTTTTATTATGATGAAGATCACAAGGCAACAAATGAAGATGATGATGAAGGTCAAAATGAAGTAAAGAATGAAGATCAAAGTGAAGGTGAGGGTGAGGGTGAGGGTGAGGGTGAGGGTGAGGGTGAGGGTGAGGAGGATGATGAGGATGACGAGGATGATGAAAGTGAAAGTGAAGATGAATCAGAGGAAGAGAATGAAGAGTGTCCCAAAAAGAGTCGCCAGAGCAGTCTCACCAAGAAGCACATGCGAAAGTACTTTTCCCCTGGTCTTCATTTTCGTCATATCATCAAGAAAGATAGGTCCAAGGTGTGGTATGGGACCTTTAATGGAACTAACATTATCGGTGATCATAATAAAGTTCAATATGGATCGCTGTGCGCTTTTGAAAAAGCGCATTATAAAGGCGAGAAGATTAAACGTGCTCCAGGAAATGCCTGGAGCAATTGCCAATGCGATCTTCAAGGGGACGGACAGTGGCGCACAGCGCGCGAAGCGATCAATCTTTTGATCTCAATGGAAGCTTAAAGAGATTTTCAGATATCTATATATATCTATAGATTAGATCCATTACTACCTGCAATGCCCCCTACCATTTCAATCAAGTTAGAGCACTCCGAGGCGAAGATGCCGAGGTATGGGAGTGAGAGTGCTGCCGGGATGGATATCACCGCGTGTGAGCGGGTCGTGGTTCCAGCAAATGGTCGTGCACTCGTCAGCACTGGTTTTTCCGTCTCAATGCCCTCCGAGGAGGCGGATAAGTACTATTTCCGGATTGCACCGCGATCGGGGCTCGCTGTCAAGAGTGGCCTGGCAACGGGTGCGGGTGTGATCGATTCCGATTATCGCGGGATTGTTAAGGTGCTTCTCTTCAATCACGGGGATGAGGATTTTGTGGTCAATCCCGGTGACCGGATCGCACAGATGATTATGGAGCGGATCTGCAGGCCTCATTTCCAAGAGGTTGCCGAACACCCGGATGCAATCACTGGAAGAGGTGCTGGAGGCTTTGGGAGCACCGGGAAGTAAGGGGATCCATCCATCCATCCATCCATCCATCCATCCATCCCATAACGACTATATATAATTATCTATTTTATCAATAGAGTCATTGATAAAATCACTGGAAAGATGCCCAAACAACGCACCAAGAAGTTACTAAAGGATGCTGAGAAGGTAGCGAAGCTGGGAGAGAAGTTATTGAAGAGTGCCAAGTGGCAGCGTGCGGAGGACAAGCGCAAGTTCGCCGGGATGATTAAGAAGTTACAAAAGATCGTCGCTGACGGAAAGCGCTTGGAGAAGAGCGCCGCCAAGAAAGCCGGCATCCGCGCGATCTATGGAGGCGGTGACATTGCCAAAGATATCGCCGTGGCGAGCCAAAACATCGGGCTCTCTGTTGTCCATGTCTTTGATAGTATGAAGAACTTGACCCAAGATATGTATTGCGAAAGCGACTCCATTATGAACATCGCCAAAGAGATTGACACTGGAAAGTCCGGAAACTGTCCCTTCACCACCACCAAGTCGTGGACCTATGATGATTCCACCGGAATGCTAAAGTGAGGTTCCGAAAACCCGATCCCACAAAGTAAAGCGCTTGGCAAAGTTCCCATTGCCAAATCGATGATGCGCGTCGTGATCCTGGGTATATAAAGAGATTCCCAAAAGGCGGGGTAGCCAGATACATTGGACAAAAGATCCAGTCTTGGGGATATCTTTACCACTATGTCCACACAACTCAAGATATACCTTGACAATATATAAGGTAAAAAAGAGATGCATGGAGATAAGGGGGAAGGGCACAGGGAACCAAGAGAGAAGGGTCAATGTGAGGTGTAATGGGATGGCATTGGTCAAGATCAAGTCTCCAATATGGTGATAATAGGTTGTGATCAAGGTGGGATGATGATGTTGATGATGGAGTTTATGAAAGTGTCGATAGAGGAAGGGATAGGTGTGTTCTGCCCGATGAGCGATGTAATGGAAGAGATCAAAGAGAATCTCAAAGAGAAAAGAGACGGGTATAAAGAGAAGTATCGTAGTGAGGATACCGTAATCAGCTTTGGGAAGAGGTCCCTGAAGGAAGAGGTGTTGGTTCACGGCATCAAGGATGCATACTTGAGAAAAGTAGAAGAGGTAATGGGCAAAGATTGGGGGTTTCCGGAAAGAGTGAAGATCACGATATCGAGCCGTGTTGCTCGAAAGCGAACAATAGAGAAAATAGTTCCGGAAAAATGCCATCAAGAGGAGTAAAACAAAGGTTCTTAGATGATTGCTTAGGGGATTATCGGTAAAGATCTTATATGATGATGATTGAAACATTTGGCACTCCAGGAAGCCATAGCCCAAGAAAAAGAGGTTGGTTGTCACAAAGTTTAAAAACGATCGCTTCGAGATCATCTTCTTATTACTATCTATATACTACCTTTGCTCAATATAAAGAGATCGCGAGATCGCACATAAAGCTATAATATGGCTATTTCGGATTGGGCAAACACTACTTCCCTGGCAAACCAAAGGTTTGCGGGAAGTAGCAGGGAGTCGTCTTCCCATACTCGTATGTTCAGAATATGTTGGTGATGGTGATAAATAGTCGACGTTAGTGTACTTATTTTATTACTAATCCGGTAATAAAGTTTTGGCAAACACTTTTCATACTTGTATGTTTCCCAGTTGATGAATCAAATGCGCGGCCTAAAGGGTTTTTGAGAAGAGAGAGTAACGATTGACTCCGGCATCTTTTGGTTTTTGCCGAGATGAGCGGGGACCGGATTTGTAATATCTGCATCGATGATCTTCCCGAGGGGAAGGGGGTGACCCTCAAATGCAACACGGCACACACTTTCTGCTACAAATGTATCTTTGATTGGTACCGGACACCAATGCATAAGAAACATATCCATCCAAACAAAAATTCAAATCCTCGTGTATGTCCTATTTGCCGGAAGGATGGCGGACCGCTTCCTCTGCTAAGCGCTGAAGAGAATGGCGGCGTTGCTATGACCGAGATTGACGGCGTTCACAATATGAAGGGTCCCGTAAAGAATGCGAAGAACGGGAAGAGTGGGGCGACGGAACCCGTCTACACCGGAACGTGCGACTTTGCCGGTTGCTATACTCCCGTTGCGGGTCCCAAGATGATCGGCCTCGATCCCGATACCCACAAAATTCATCTACTCAACGCTTGCGGGACACACATCGGAATGATCGGAGCTCCCGAGATGGGTCCGGATGCTGGTTGTACTCGGTTTCCCCTGAAGAATGGTGGTACGATTGCTCCTTTGACGATGCAATGCAATGTTCTTTCAGAGGATGGGAAGCCGTGTACTGCGCTGGCGTGCCGAATTAGGTCGTCGGGATTTATCAATCCGGAAGAGGTGTTCCAAGATACGACGCTCTATGAGAATTCTGAATACTACTTCGGCTTTAAGCAAGTAAAGATCCCTCTTTGCGTCAATCACAATATTGTTTACAAGCACGGTGTTGAGATGAAGAAGGCAAATGGTGCTATTATTTATCCTTCAAGCTATTCTGGGAAGAAGCTTAACACACATTGTATGTTCCGGACTGGGTCGGGAAAGGGTAAGAGCAAGACTAAGAGTGGTGTCGACTTCTGTTTGAACGTCCTCGATGAGATGTGCCAATGCAAGATCAAGAAGCACGCTGTCGATATCTTCAAGCTTCCAGGTGAGGCGAAGAGTGTGGATGGCGAGGGCGAGGATGGTGGCGTGGAGCCTAAGGTAAAGATTACGAAGAAGGTTACCAAAAAGAGTGCTGCAGGCAGTGGAGGTGGAAGTGGAGCTGGGGGTGGGAGTGGAGGTGGAGAAAGCGGATCTCTACTCCTCGCTGCGGTTACTCCTGTGGATCCCTCGCTTTGTGGAGCTGTTCTGAAGAACGGGAATGGAACGTGCTGCCTAAAGGGCAAGCCGGAGTTTGGCGGAAAATGTGGCCGGCATAAGTCGGCATAAGTTAGCGTCCGCGTCAATCTTGGCTCTTCGAGCAGATTGATCGCTGAAGTCGTCCTACACACAATCCAATCATTCATATCTATAAAAGAGGATTTTATAGATAAAATCGTAGATGGCCGGGATCACCACGTTTGATATAAAAGCATTTTTAAACAAAGTTATAATAGTACAATGGCGGAGAGTTCAAATTGCATATGCAACATCTGTTGCGAAGAGATTACCGATCCAACTCATAAGGTTGTTTTAGCGTGTAATCCCAAACACATCTTCTGCTATGACTGTATCTTTGAATGGTACAAAAAGAGTATTGGATCCTCAACATACTCTGGATCTATCTCTTATTCGGTGGAGAATGGAGTAAATGACCGAAAGTGTCCCATTTGCCGGAAAGATGGAGGTTTTCTCAAGATCCCTCCCAACATTGTTAACCAAAACAAGCTCCCAGGTATTCATATGGCAAAACCAGTATCCTATATCAGCAGCAGTGCAGGTATCGTCTGTGAGTGTATCAGCTTAAATAGTTATGATCTACCTTACCCGTGTAACTATAACTCAAGCTACTGGGTACACTCTTTTGATAGCAAGTACCAAACACATACTGCAAAGATGTGTTATCACCACTATTCTCTGGCAAAGAAGGGGAAACCTACCAAAATTAAGGATACGGATAACCTATCCGGGAAAGAGATCTACACAATCTATCATAAGATCCCTTGCCAAATCAAGTTAAGCACCGGATCTCAATGCACCGGTAACTGCAATCTTCAAAAGAATGGTATCCTCAACTCCATTTCTCACGGCACCTATGGTGAAGTGTACGTTTGTAACAAGCACAAACAAGATTATGATGCCGGAAAGAAGCTCTCCTTATTTGGAGCTGCCGCTG
>JACCDO010947491.1_pt1 | contig 12061 bp, 17 predicted proteins | sample 7446101 | NCBI WGS metagenome assembly JACCDO01 (sample SAMN15323440, study PRJNA562643) | freshwater metagenome | isolation source: river surface water | place: USA:Blue River Watershed | collected 2017-08-16 | reverse complement strand
GAATTAAAACACAGAACTTAAGTGATGCGGACATTGTTATTGACTGCGTATACTCGGATCTTGCCCGCAAATGAATAATTAGTATTTTCATAAACCGATATGAATCAATCAGTTATTAAAGACTCGGGACTTAATTAACAGAATTGAATAAAATTATCAAATTTATTTACTTCATCTAAACTTCCCAAAAGAATTGATGTTTTTTGATGAATATTTGTTGGTTCTATATCTAATATTCTTGAATAATCAAATTCGGTTGTTATAGCTTTACCTCCGGCTTCTTCCACCAATCTTGACATAGGATAACATTCATATAATACTCTTAATTTACCTTTTATATTTTTACTATCATGAGGATACATAAACATACCACCATATAACAATGTTCGATGAACATCAGCCACCATAGAACCAATATATCTTTGTGTATATTTAGTATTTTTTATTTTATAAGAATTAACATAATCAAATATATGTTTTTCCCAATTTAAACAGTTTGATTCATTAACTGAATATATTTTTTTACTTTTTAAAGAATCCGGAAAATGTATTAAACCTGTAAATATAAATTCACCTATTGAATGATCCAAAGTAAATTTATGAACACCTGATCCTGGTTGATATGTTAAAACCAATTCAGTAGCTGGTCCATATAAACAATATCCAGAACATATTATCTTATCACCACTCTTTATACTCTCTCTCCAATTTTCATTATCTTTTTCAAATATACAAAATATTGTACCAACACATACATTACAATCTATATTTGATGAACCATCTAATGGATCAAAAGCCACTATATATTTACCTTTATACTTGTCTTCAACTATTATCTCATTCTCATTCTCTTCTGATAATAATACACAAGTTGAATATGAATGAATCAAATTATTTATCATCACTTCATTTGATATTATATCTAACTTCTTTTGTATATCACCTGATGAATTTAATGAACTATCTTCAATAATACCATGTAAACCAACTATACCAGCTTTAGATATTTGTCTTTGAATCACTTTACAACTAATTTGAATAGCATTTAATATATCTATTAAATCTTTATTTTTTGATAAAGTGACTTGTAAAAGTGTATGAGATGGGATATCATCCATTTTTATATTTTTTTACAATATAAAATAATCCCCTTTTTAACTAATTTTTATAATTATTATTATTAGAGAATGACCTTAATCAAAACTTGGGATATAGATTATTTAGATAAATTTCCCGTTTATACCATATTTATTCTTCTTTTAATTATATCCGCTAACTTCTTATCCCAACTCTTCCCATGTCGCTTTCAAGAAGAACTTAAAAACAATATATATTTAAAACATCTTTTCGCTTTTATGACTCTATTCTTTTTTGTTATTATAACTGCCCCTTTAGAAGAAAAACCAATAGATCATCTCTTTGGTAAATCTATTCTTATTTATATTTGGTTCTTATTATTTATTCGTACTTCTTATCCATTTTTCTTATTATTATTAGCTATCTTTATTGTTATTTACTTCTTTGTTCTTAAAAAGACTTATTATACCGAATTATATAAAAATAAAGAAAAAGATAAAAATAATAAAAAAGATAATTTTGAAAATATATCTGATCAACAACAAAAGAATATTGATATTGACTTTTATGATTCTATTAATCACTATTTACTTATTTTCTCTATTTTAATCACTATTTTAGGATTTTTTATTTATTTAGGTGAAGTTAAACATTTAAAAAAGAATAAATTCAATTTTATAAAATTCATTTTTGGACATCCTGATTGTGGTATAGAACCTAGTAAATTAACCCCACTTCAAGCTCTTAATTATGCTTTTACTAAATTTTAGTTTGTCTATATAAAAAATTATTATTGATATATTTAAAATGACAATTATTAATATGTATTTAAGATTTGGATCTTATTATGGATTTATAACTGGTGGTATTTATTCAAAATTATTAAAAGATAAATATGGTAAAGAGATGAAAACAGAAGATAAAATGAAAGGTATTTTTATAAGAACATTAATATCAATGGTATATTCACCTTTAATAATAAGTCAAGATATAAAAGTATTAAATATAAAAAAGAATCGATTAGGTAATGTATCAATCATACCATTTGATAAAAATTATAAATTATAAAAATAGAATGAAGATTAAATATTTATCCGATTTGCATTTAGAATTTTATAGTTATAATAAAATTAATTATTATACTAAAAAGATTATAGAAGATGAATGTGAATTATTAATACTAGCAGGTGATATAGGTTATCCATTTTGTAATAAATATGTATATTTTTTAAAAAAGATATATAAATATTTTGAATGTATTTTTATAATATGTGGGAATCATGAATATTATAAATCAGATAAAATAAATAATCATACTTTTGAATCTATTGAAAATAAAATTAAAAATATAATTAAAAATAATCAATTATTTAATATTTATTTTTTAAATAATGAGTATTTTGATTATCAAAATTATAGATTTGTTGGATCAACTTTATGGTCAAATATAAAAAATAATAATATTTTAATAAATGATTTTAATAATATTTATAATTTTACTATTGAAAAATATAATCATTTACATCAATTATCAAAATTATTTTTAATGAATACAATTCAAAACAGTATGGAAGAAGATAAAAAATTAATATTAATAACACATCATATACCATCATATAAATTAGTTAATACAAATGAATTTATACATAATGAATGTTTTGTAGGAGAGTGTGATGAATTAATATGTAATAAAATAAAGATATGGTTTTATGGACATTGTGTTAAAGGTAGAATTGATATTATAAATAATACAGTATTCTGTTCAAATCCAATTGGATATGAAAATGAAGATATTAATAAATTTAAAAAAATAATAGAAATATGAATTTATATAATAAAAATTCATGTATTTTTACAAGTGAAAAATATGTTTAATTTTTGTTAAAAAAATAATATAGAAAAATAAAAGATGTCTAATGTACATAGAACAAATAATCCTAATATATTTGGTTATATAGAAAAGAATCAAGATGGTACTATAACAGGTTGGTTTATAAATCTAGTTGAAAAAGAAGTATTAAATACAGATAATTTTAGAATATTGTCAGAAAATGATATTATTGAATTTGAATATGGAAAAGAAAGACATGATGTTTGTGAATTTTATAAAGATTATGAATATAAATTAAAAAATTGTGGTTATAAAATTATTGGTAAATTAAAAGATAAAATAACTTTTGAATATAAAACTGATAATGGTGAATGGATGATATTAAAAGAATTAGAATTAAAACCTAAATTAAAACTTAATCCAAATAATTCACCAAAATTAATTGTTGTTGATAATTTTTATGAAAATCCCGATTATGTAAGAGAATATGCTTTAAGACAAGAATTTGTATCAACCATATCAAGTCATAAAGGTAAACGAACAACACAAGATTTTCAAAATGATGAATTAAAAACACGATTTGAAGAATTATTAGGTAAAAGAATAGTTAAATGGGATTATAAATGGAATGGTTGTTTTCAATATTGTATAGCTGAAGATCCATTAGTTATTCATTGTGATGTACAAAATTATGCAGCTATGGTATTTTTAACACCAAATGCACCACCTTCAACTGGTACTTCATTTTATAGACATAAAGAGATGAAGAATAGATCTTTTAGACAAAATACATTTACATCTGGACATTATGATTTTACAAATTTTGATTTAGTTGATAGTATTGGAAATGTTTATAACCGTTTGGTAATATTTGATGCACAATTAATACATGCTGCTTCAGAATATTTTGGTCAAAACCAGTATAATGGACGTTTGTTCCAAATATTCTTTTTTGATATTTAATTCATAAAAGTGACATAACCAACAACAAATAATATACCACTTATTAATGATGCAACAACATTATAAAATGGATTATTCTCCATCAAATCTATATCTTCTTTTGATGCATATTTACTATAAACTCCTTTTTCTATAAATACCTTAATAAACATAGTTAAAAAGATTGATAATATTAATGAAAATGTATTATTCATTATATCCAATACTTTAGGATTCTGTATTTTAAAATGTTCATCTAATGGTTTAAATAATGATTCTTCAAAAAATATTGAAAAAATATTATGTATTAATACTAAAGCTATAGTTGGTATCATCAAAATAAAAATCAAAAATATCTTATTTTTAATCTCTATTGAATTCTTTTTTTCATAAAATATTATATATGTAAATACGATTGTTATCAATATTAACATAAATATATAATATATAACCCTTTTGTATAATTCTTGCTTATTTTCCATTTTTCTAAATTAATTGAATATAAAAAAATTGAACTTAAAAAAATAATAAAATTATAATATAAAAAAATGAGTTTTGAAGATATACATAATATATTAAGTATTGAATACAGAAACACGAGTACATATAATGAAAATACGGACAAATTTCAAATTGATGAATTTATAATCTCCACACATAATATTCAAATATATGATAGAGAGAACAGGATATATTTAATAGAAGCTAAAATATTTGAATTTTTAGAAGAATATGTTAAATGTAAAAATTCAGGACCTTCAAGTGCTAAATTTTGGAATTTAACTTTTTACTATCATAAACCTAAAAACCAAGTATGGATTAAACAACCATTTAAAATTAATAGATTAAATTCAGTATATGAAGAGAAGATATTTTTTATTAGTCATGATGATCGTTATTATTTTAATAAAACATCAAATCCATTCATCGAAATTGATGAAAACAGTTCATTATCTATACCTTATTTTATTTATAAAATATTTGGAACAAATCCTCCTTCTGAGATTTTGTTTTGGGATAATCCTGTTGTTTTAGGTTAAAATTTTATTATAAACCAAATTTAATAATTGATCTTCTAATATTTTTTGAATTAACGTATAGATATTAATACCACATAATAAATACTCCCAATAAGAATTTTCTAATTCTTTTATTGATTGGATCAATAAATTTTCAAATAGTAAGTTCTTATCTTTTAAACATTTTTCCACTAAATAATTGCATTGAATAGGTATCTCAATTGGATTAGATTCTTTTAAATAGATATTATTATTATAAAATAAAGATAATAATAATTTTTCATAATATATATTTTTATGTTTATGTTTATAAATACTTTTTTGAATATTTATGATTATGTCATCTGCGTTTATTTTATTATTTTCTTTAAAATTATTAATCATTTGTAAAGATGTATCATAAAGATCATTATCAAATAATTGATATTTATTTGGAGGATCTATATAAAATAAATAAAAAGAAGATTTATCAAAATATTGAATAAAACATTTATAAATATTTTGTAAAATATTTGAATTATTCAATAACACATAAATATTCATTCTTATATAAATTTAATAATTTTTTTTATATTTATTTATTTATAATTATTATATTATAAATTATTAGAAATGAATAATACATCTAGAAAAGTAAATGTTATAAATAATAACAATAACAACAATAATAGTACTTTTTATTATACACCAAATAGTCAAATGTCAAATCTAACTGTTAATGTACCTGTTATAAATAATAATAGTAATAGTAATAACAATGAAGAAGTTGTTGTTAAAATTGAAAATGAAAGTAAAAACTTAACAGTACCAATACAAAATGTTAATAATTCAACTATTCAAACATCACCTATTCAAACAATACCTGTCCAAACTATTAATCAAACTAATTTTGTAAATACAAATACATTTTTAAACTTTGTTAATTCATCACAACAAAATAAAGATCTGTTTGATGAATATTTTAATCTTATTCTTGAATATAGTAATAAATATCTTTCTTTAGAAGAAGCAACTAGACTTAGTAATAAAAGACAACTTAAAATGGAATTATTAAATTTATATAATAATATTGAAAATATTGAATTAAATTTAAGTGAAAAATTAATACAAAGATTTAAAGAATTTAATAAAAATGAAGGAAGATTAATTCAATTAGGTAAAAATGAATCAGGTGCTATTGGGGATGTATTTATAAATAGAGACAATAATACAAAATTTTATAAAATCCAAAAATTTGATAAAAAAAAGAATAGATATAACACTGCAGTAAATGTTATGAAAATATTAAATGAAACTTTAATACAATCTATTTTATCAAAAAAAGATAATGAACTTGTACCACGAATTTATGGTTTAACTATTAAAAATAAAAAATTATATATGGAAATGGAAAGATTAAATGGTATGAATTTAAAAAATTATTTTGCTCAAACCAAAAGTACTCCATTAAATTTATCAAATGTTATTGATCAATTAAATATATTAAAAAATATATTTTCATCTTTATATTATCTTCAAAATAAATATAATTTTATTCATGGTGATCTAAAACCAGATAATGTTTATATTGATAACAATTCTCAAATTAAATTTATTGATTTTGGATTTAGTGCTATTGAAGTCACATTTAATAATTCAAATTTATCAACAAACACAACAAAAGATAATTATATTTTATCGGAAAATTATTATGATTATTTAAATATTAACTTTCCATACTTTTCCCGTATAAAATTCAATAATTATAATTATTCTAGATCATGTGATATTTTATATTTATTAATTAATTTAGTTAGGTACAAAATGATAAATTCTCAAACATCAGATTTATTAGAAAAATATTTTTTTAATATAAATTTGAAAAATAAAAAAAATTATAATATTTTAACTGTTATAAAAAAAATTGGTAATATTATTGGTAATTTTCAAGAATTCAAAATATCACATAATTATAAAAATTTAATAACTCTTTTAAATACTGATAATGTTCTATCTTCTTTAAATGAAGTTAATGATGTTGTTCACCAATTTAGATTAAATTTTGAACCCGATAATGCTATTATTATTATTGATCATATTATTGACAATCTTCAAAAAATTTAACACATTTTATTATCTATCTTCTGAAAGTTATTAAATCCCGGTAAATTATAGTTATTTAATACATAATCTATTAATTCTGTATCAATATTTATATCCTTCCTAGACAATACTTCTATCTTCTTCTTTTTATCATCTGCTATTATAGCCGTTTTATACTTCTCATCAACATATATTATATCCTGTATAAAATGTGGATGTGTTCTATTATCCGGTTTTATATGCCAATTTGATATTGTATCCCTTAAATGTATCAATCCCTCATTCACCTCTTTATTTTTATATTGTTTAAACTTTAATTGTTTACTATCATCAAAATAAAAATAAATAAAATGACATTTTGGTATATGATCCTTATGTACTATATTTATATATGAAACATCCCATAAACCTAAAAATTTTCTTATATTCATATTATTATGTTCACTTATCATATCATTTTCATAACCATTTATTCTTATTATTATAGTCATTATTAGGCATAAACCAATTATTAAATACTTCATCTTTCTTTTTCTTTTTTTATAATAATTTAAAAATATATATTATTTTTAATCATTTTTTTTATATCAAACGTAAATTAATTAAATGGTTTTATATTTTCGGGTTCAACAATACTATTTTGGTTATCAGTTTGTTGAATATTATTTTCAATATCTGATACAATGGATACTGTATCATCTTGTTCACTAGCTAAATATTGGTTTTTATGATAATAAATATAACATAATATAAACATTGGCATTATTATACTCATAATATAAAATATGGATATATCAATACTATATTGATTTATATTTTTAAAGTTATCATTAACAAACATACAATTCAAAAATATAATTATTGAAAATATAATTTTTAAATTCAGTGTTAATATTTTATTCATATCATAATTAGCCATTAAAAAATCATATACAAAACCTAAAAAACAGGTAAAAGTAAATACATAACCTATATATACATCTATCTTTTCTTTTATTAATCCATATACACAAGTTGTAATTATAGTTAAATTAAAGTATAATGAATTATAGAAGATAACATTATCAACCTTTTTACGTAAGGTATTTGTTGAATTCATTTTATGATTTTTGTTTAACAAACGTCAAGTCAGAATTTAGTTTATTTTATACTAATTTTATAAGATCTATAACCAAAATCTATCATTTTTTTATTATATATATTTAGAAGATGTTTGATTTATTAGCACAAACAGTTCAAATATCCTTAATAGTTCAACTTATCACCGGTATTTTAGGTGTTTATGGTATAACTTTACCATTAAAAGATGAAGATGCTATTTTAACAGAAGTTTTAATAATGGAAACTGTTGTCCAAATTGTTGAATTTATCTTTTATATATGGTTAGCTATAGGATTATATAGTTATAAAACCGATACTAAATCAACCTTTCCTTTATTTGATGTCACTAAACGCCGTTATATCGATTGGTTTATAACAACACCCACTATGTTATTATCAACTATAATCTTTTTAAAATATCTTGAATTTAAAGAAAATAAATCAAAAGAGGGTTTTGAGAGTGGGGGTATAAAATTTGGTGAATTTGTGAGTGAACATAGGAAGTTAATATTGTTATTGGTATTATCGAATGCGATGATGTTATATTTTGGGTATATGGTTGAATCGGGTAAGATGGATAAAACATTGGGAATAAGTCTAGGATTTGTATTTTTAATAATAACATTTGGATATATGTATAAAGAATTCGCTATAAAATCGTCATTAGGTAATAAATTATTTAAATTCATGTTTGTAATATGGGCATTATATGGTATAGCAGCAATATTTTCATTTTATTATAAGAATATAACATATAACTTTTTGGATATATTTGCGAAAAACTTCTTTGGATTGTTATTAGCATATATAATATATAAAATATATAATAAAAATGAGGATATAGTGCAAAATATTATAAACGTAAATAATAAAAAATGAAGGATTTTGGGGAAAGAAATGGTATTTAGATGAAGAAAATAACAGATTATACAAGCATTAAAAATGAGTATAAAAAGAATGAGAATTGGAAGTTATGATTTTTCAGATCCTGAAGAATCAATTAAAGGTTTATTGAATTTAAAAGATTCATTTAATGATATTAATTATGAAAATATCTTTGATGATGAACCTTCAATAGATCATTTAGATTTTAATCCAGAGGATGATATAAATGTATCAAATCCAGATGTTGAAACATTAATGGAAGATGACCAAAATACGAGTGAAAACAATGAAATTATTGATGAAGAAGATAATAAAGTTGTTAAAAGAAGGTATAAAAAGGTTGTTAAAAATAGTGTTAAAAACAGTGATGGAGATGATGATGATTATGAGTATGAAGATAAATCAAAAAAGAAGAAACCAATTTTAGTAATAAAAAATAAGTTTGATCCAACGGTTGGTAGAAATAGGAAGATAAAAAGGAATAGAAATAATATGATACAAAGAATCTATAAATTAAGTAAAACGGAGAAAACGTTTTATTTGAGGGATGAGGAGTACTTCTTTTTCAACAATCAAAAAATACCGGTATTTTTACAATATTTGTATATAACATGTAGTAAAAAGGAGTATTGTAAAAATATTATTTTTCATCCGGATGGGGGTATTCAAATATTTGATATATTGGGTTTTAAGTTTAAATTTGTAATAGAACATTTTAGGATTCAATATACAAGTTTTCTTAAAATGATGAAAATATATAATTTTGAATTAAAAGAGACAGATGATCCAAATATTAAAATATTTTCCAATCCTTTTTTCAAAAAATATGAATATAATAATCTTTATTATATTAAAAATGAAAAAATACCATTGAAAAAATATAAATATAATCGAAAAGATGATATCGACTATTTACCTATTGGTTCTAAACGCAAAAATAACGAATTTATTTAGTTATTTTTTTATTAAAAAAATTTATAATTATTAATGTACTTTTTAGGTACTTTTTATGAAAAACAATTCATTCAAAACACGGGTCTGAATGGGGTGGCCGCACTGCACTGCGTTAGCAGTGCATATTTTAAGTACTTTTATGAAAAACTGATTATTCATGACACGGGACTGGTTGTGATCTGAATATCATATTCACCTTTTTTTAATTCAACTAATTTTATTAAACCTAATTCTTCCAAATAAAATGGATCATTGTTTATTTTATCACCAAAATCTTCATATATTTTATTATCAAATTTATAAACTTGTATTTTATCATTATCTTTCTTTATTATATACTCTTTGTATACTCTATATTCATACATCCTCTATTTTTATTTTAGATATTTTACTCTTTCACTCTTACTCTCATATACCCGCTTTTTGGATATAATTTTCCAAATAAGTATCCCGAATAATATCCTATTGAACTCATAAATGCACAGAAAAATCCAACTGATAATTTACTAAATGAATTAATATCTGGTGGATCATTATACTCTTTTATCTCCATAAAATATGGATTCGCCTTCTCAACACATCTTGATGCTAATGTTAACCATAATGCCATACCATCCTTTACATTACAATACTGTAAAGCACAGTCTTTAGCCGTTAATCCTAATTCATTATCTGCTATCGGTTCATTAGCACCCGTTGATATCGCACTTATTAGTGATACCAAATGTAAAATTATACAATATTTTAATACTCTATTCATTCTTTTTTATTTATCTTTTCATCTCAATTTATTAATATTATTTTAAATTCACTTTTTTTTATTAAATATTGACGTAAATCTAAAATATCTTCTCATTGTTATAATAAAAATCCGATACAAATAATTCATCATCAATACTCATTATAAATATCATATTATCTATAAATAATCTATGATAATTTGATATTGATTCATCACTTATTTCATTATCTGTATTATAATAAAAATTTATTCTATTTTTATATTTATATTTGTTCATTTTATATGAATTATAACTTATCTCATAATCATAATGCAAATATGGATCATATGGATATATTGTATCATACTCTATATCAAGTGCACTTATTCTTACTATTTCTTGATTTAGTTCTGTATTACATAATCCACTATATGTATAATCACTATTTAACATATTTGATTCATATACCTCTTCCAAATCAATCGGTTTATTTGATAAAAATTCAACACTATTTCCCTCATTATAAAATCCACTCACTATCCCCCCTAATAATCCTATTATTAATACTATTTTCGATACTTCAAACATTTTTTTATTTTTTATTTGTTCTTTATTTTTTTTTAAGTTGATTTATTTTTAAAAAATAAGATTTTAATTCTTATTATATTTTTTTGTAAAAAAAAGTGGATAAAGTACATCAATAAAAGATGATTAAGATTTGGGCAAATTCAAATGATCGTTATTGATTTATTTTCTCTTGGATGATTTGGATCTTTTACTAGAGGACTTTTTGGACGATTTTTTAGATTTTGATGATTTTCTAGAACTAGATTTTGATTTACCACCAGATGATGATGTTAGTTTTTGAAGAAATTCGTTAAAACTTAAGTTTGGGGTTGTGTCTTTTGCTTGTAAATATTTTAATATCAAAACTATGTATTTTTTGTTGTCATCTGGTTGAGTTGTTGATGTTGATGATGATTGTTGTGAATGTGCTAGTGGAGCAGGGGATTTTAATTTTTTTTGTGGTTGGTGAGTTGATGTTCCATTATTAGATTCAATTAATTCACTTTGTACAGGGGATTGTACAACAAATAATGGTGAACCTGTACCACCAACTTTATTTATATTTTCAATATTTTTATAATTAATGTATTGAGTACCAGAACCAGAACCGCATTTAAATTCATATGGATTTAATAAATTTTTATAAACAACATATGTTGGTGCATTTGTGTGAGAGGATGTTTCAACATCACTAACACCTTTCAATAAAAAAATACTATCATTACGTTTTTCAAAAGTTGCATATTTTTTTTTACTTAGCGTGTTCTTACCTTTGTCAAAAACATATTCAGGATCAGTATAATATTCAAATTCAACTTTTTCTTCTTTTTGTAAACTTTTGAAATTATTATTATTAGTACTTGTCGCCATTATTATTCACT
>JACCDO010299858.1_pt1 | contig 12062 bp, 11 predicted proteins | sample 7446101 | NCBI WGS metagenome assembly JACCDO01 (sample SAMN15323440, study PRJNA562643) | freshwater metagenome | isolation source: river surface water | place: USA:Blue River Watershed | collected 2017-08-16 | reverse complement strand
TGAAAGGTATCGATGTAACCAAACGACCAATTCATTGCACTGACGAGAAGAGAGAAATAATCTATATCAAAGAGGGTGGGGTATGGACAAAAGATGAAGATTATAGCAAGTTGCGCAGATTAATTAAAACTGTTTCAAATCGTAACTTTAAGCATACACGATTATATAAAGAGAAGCATCCAGATTGTATTAGAAGCGAATCCAAATACTCGGATACTTATAATAAACTAATAATAGAAGCAACCGGAGGTGGTTCCAAGTGTAATGATTATGAAAGTGAAAATAAGATTATGAAAAAGATTGCGAAAGCGATTACTATTGATAAATCCGCTTTTTTAACGAATGCGTGAATCAACATTTCATTTCAATAGAAAAAAGCGTTAAAGCAAAGCAAGCCGCAGGCAGCCGTTGGCAAGACCCAAAAACGCATTCGGCATGGACCAGAAATATATTTACCATAAATATATCATTTCATAATGATATATTTTTCTTCACAAGTTACAAAATATTTGTCATACACTTTTTGGATATTGCCTCGCGAAATAATGAAAGGTTTCAGCTTTTTACTAACTTCCCCCAAAAGTTAGTTTTTGGCTGTTGCTTCGCTGAAACATTTTCGAATGGTGGGTCATAAGTGTTGGAATCAAATTTCGGCTTGTTCTTCGGGTAATGCGTAAGCACAAACTCTCCCATATTTCGCTTCCCCATAGACAAATTGCACGCACTGCAAATTGGGCGAATATTCTCAACAGTTGTCCCGCCTCCGCTATAGTCGGACACGACGTGACCTGCATGAAAATTGAATGGAGTTATAACACTTGTCCGACAGCAAATGCACAGCACTTCATTCTTTTTTCCAACATATTTTGTCCATGCATCATCCTTGATTTTCTTGGGCACCGCTTTCCGCTTCAGAGTCTTATTTGTTGTAGTTTCAGACAAATCAATTGACTTCTTGCTTGTAATTCCTCGCTCAATCCGGAGAATTTCTTTGACCCATTCATACCTGTTCGCGTCAGAAATGTGACTGTACAATCCCAAATAGAATCCAGTCTCTTTGCACTTTGCCAAAATAGTCCCATTCTTGGCAATCGTTTTGGAATCCGGGTACTGTGACGGCTCCCACTGGCTCAGCTTCGCATTGTAATCTTCCACAATCTTTTGCAATTCTGCAGCCGTTTTGACTTCCAATTTGTCCGTTAAAACACCGAGAGCTTCTTGGAAATAGTTGAAATTGATATGCGGGCGACGCGGTCTCGTGCTCGGCGACCAAATTTCCGGATATCTATTGCGAAAATAGAGTGCGACATTCTCCGGAATCGCCTTGTCAATTGTATCTGGAAAATCTGGCATCGGAGTGTTCTTATTCAAAATATTGTAATTCTCCTTCAACTGTGCCATCGTCTTGACAACGACGACTTCAACAATCACCGGAATATTTATATCTGTATTGATTGTTTTGATTGCTTCGTAACGGTGCTGACCATCCGTCAAATACAATTCGCTTGTATCTTCACAATAATGAATATTGATAACGCCGATGAAATTGCATGCTCCATCCTTGCGCAAAAATTCCTTTTGATATGTCACAATTTCTGATACCTTTGCGTCATCTCGGATTCGCTGGATGTTGGGAATTTGTATGTTATATGATAACAGCTGTGCACTGTTGATTACTCCGATATGTTTGTTATGCAGCGAAATTCGCTGACTCATTTGCGCCCATAATTGCATTTGTATAAATTTTGTAACATATCTTTAACTTGTTTTGTTAGTTGTGTTCATAGGATATTCACCGATTGCATTCACATAATTGTTGGCGCCGAGGAACGGATTGAATCCACATTGTTGGACTGGAGCGCGTTCTGCTATCTTTGCGTCTAAATCTTCTCTCTTGTTGCTTGATTTTATGTTCAAGATATCCCATGTGTTTTCATCGTGATGTAGAGCAGATGTATATGCGGATGTTTCAATTTGCTTCAACGGAATATCATCTTCTACTTTATAAATACGCTTTGAGCGTTCGTATGGTTCGCCTTTAGTCCATTTCCATTCCATTCCACTTTTCATTACTTCGTGAAAAAAGTGTAGCAAAAAAATCGTGGGGAAACACGCACTAATTCACTTTTTATATTTTTTGTATATGATATACAAAGTATATGACAACAAAAACCAGAAAAAAAAGAATGGGAAAAGGAATGCTTTGGGCGCATAAAAGACCCTGGAGGGTTACATATCGCAATAAAAATGGAGAGAGAACAAGAAAGATATTGAAAAATGGAACGATGAAGGACAATTTGTTGAAACAAATATATAAGGAAAAATTAAGAGTGTATGGCATAAATAATTTGACCGACCATCAAATAGCATATTACACGCGAAATGGTTTGTTATAAGATATTGTAACTCTCGTCAAGATTTTTGGTTATTGCTTCACTTTTCATTACTTCGTGAAAAAAAGTGGATTCACTGTTGCTACGTGTGTCAGTCGCTATGCTTGTCAGTCGCTCCTTCTGAGCTTTTTGGCTCTTGCTTCGCTGAAACCTTTTTAAAGGTGGAAAAGGTGGAAGATAACAAAAACATCTCATCATTCATCCTCCTGCGTTTCAAATTGCATTCTAAACAAGCCAAATGATAATTGCCAATATTGTGTCCTTTATCATTATCAATTCGGTCCACTGTCCATTGTCGACTTTCTCTCGACAAGTCATATAAGACAAGCATTTCTTTGGAACAATAGTGGCAACGCAGTTCACATTCTCTCAATTTGTCAATAACATCAACCAAATCAATGAACAACTGTTCCTCGTACACACCCTTCTTCTTGTCCTGTTGTTTGTATCCGGAAATCTTCTTATTAATCTCTGAAAAAATTGCTTTGCTGGCATCGTCAGTATTGGTTTCATCCAGACCATTCACCAAACTCAATTGGTCATCATAGGAGAACGCCCATGTGTTACTAACATCTCGTTTTTTGATTATAGTTGGATATTTCAGCACTTTCTTCATCATATATCGATTGTTAGTCCCAGTTATTCCAATTTGTTTAGTGTCCATTTGTTATAACCCAGAATAAATATTGAAACAAAATAGAGTTAAACACATCTCTTTATATTGATATATAAGAATGGAATTAGTTGTCGAAGAACAATGCGCCGAGCTAAATAATATTAAATACAAGACTATGCTGCTCAATGGCAATCCAATGAAAGAGACTAAATCATCTGAAAATTTATCGAGTCTGGACAAATTTCTGGAAGATGAAAAGAATGTCAATAAACACGAACCATGGTGTAAGTTGAACAAGACTATAAAGACAAAGAAGTTGATTGAGTTTGTCGAAACATACAAAGAAACTGCTGGTCTCGATGAGGAGGAACAAGCGCAATTAATTGCCTTCTTCAAAGACAGTCTGGAGAGAAAGAAGTTGCAGAGGGTCAAGGATGTAGTATATGACAAGGTTAACGGGGAAATCAAGGAGATTCCAGCTCTCACTTATATCAAGGCGACCAAACATTTCACATTGAAGAATATGGACAAGCGTGTTTCGACTCTGAAATCCCTGACACCCAAGAAGCCACAGCACGGTTCTTCGCTTCGCAATAAAGTAAGTGAGGAACAACAAGCGTAAATATTTTCGTAATGTAGAATACAAAATGGAATATGACGATTTGACGGCGTTTGTGAATATGATGTACCCACAAAATTTAGGAGATGATGAAGAACAAATTGAATTTTTGTTTTGGTTTGAAGAATTATTTCATCGACTCTTTCAACCAAGATAAAGTATGACAAATAACAATCTAAACATTATTTGTCATAATTATGTAATGGGCTCAGAACTAAAAGATATTTTAGATGACCTTATTTTTGAAGATGAACCGACAATTTTTGATGAGAATTCCACATTGGATTTTGTTGAATCCGCATTACATTTAATGACCGATTACATGAATCAAAATCCTACCGCTATAACCGAACCGGATTTTCATGAGGAAATGTTTGAGGAAGTCAAAGAAATGTTATATATCCAATTTGAGCACATTATGACAGATTGGGTAGAGCAAGACATAGATGATATTTTAGATGATGCTTTCGAAATTTTCATTACAATGTTCGGTACAGAACGGTCTGCAGATACAAATATAATACAAGATAGCGCGGACATCGATAAAATTTCTAAACAAATTGCTTATTTAAAGTCAAAACCTCAACCTGCCCAACGAACATTGGCTTGGCTCTTGTTCCGTTATAATATAATAAGTGCAAGCAATGCCTACAAAGCATACGAATCTCAATCAACTATCAATCAATTGATATACGAAAAGTGTCGTCCGATGAAGCAAGAAAGTGATATGAACATGCCTGTGAATGTAAATAGTACGTTACACTGGGGACAGAAATATGAGCCGGTGTCAGTTATGTTTTATGAGCATACTTACAAGACGAAAATTGCTGACTTTGGATGCATTAAACACGAAATATACGACTTCATAGGAGCTTCGCCAGACGGGATTAATGACGACCCCTCATCTGAGAGGCATGGTCGGATGTTGGAAATTAAAAATATAGTGAATCGCGAAATTACAGGAATTCCAAAAAAAGAGTATTGGATTCAAATGCAATTGCAAATGGAAGTGTGTGATTTGGACGAGTGCGATTTCCTTGAGACAAAATTTGTTGAATATGAGGATTATAATGCGTATTTGAACGATACCACCACAGATAAGATGAAAGGGTTCATTATGTATTTTACCACAAAGGATGCGAAACCATTTTATGTATACAAACCTTTGGACCTCGAAAATGAAGACGCAGACGAATGGGAACAAACGAATATGGACAAATATCAGGAACAAGGACTAATCTGGATTAAGAACTGTTATTGGAAATTGGACATTGTCAGTTGTGTTCTTGTGACACGAAATAAACAGTGGTTTGCAGACAATGTTGGACAGTTGGAAAAAGTTTGGAGAACGATTGAGCAAGAGCGGATTACTGGTTACGAGCATCGAGCACCGAAAAAGAGATTACAAAAGACGGAAGCAATACAAGTGAATCAGGGGTGTTTGTTGAAGATGAAAAACCACCTTTGATAAAGGTGGTGCCAAAGCCTTATCCGTAACTTTTTGAGAAAATCGTATTTTTTGTTATCATATACGATAACAAAAAATATGAATAAACTTTGGCTCCACCTTTTCTAAAGGTGGACTTAGTAGGACAAGTACTCAGCATAATTCTGCTCAACAGCATCATCCATAACGCGCTTAGAGAAATTGTCTGTGTCCGAATTCGTTCTCGATAACAATCTGTGACCCAAAACATCCTGCAACATCTGGGTTTTTTCGAAATAACCCAATAGCGCAGGACTCTGATAAGGTGTGAAATAACGGAATGTCTTGTTCTCAGTATTCTCCGTCATAATGGATTTGACAATATAATCAGCAGACTCGCTCGGAGTCATTGACAGCATTTCGCGAAGATACCTGATGGAGGACGGAATAAGTCCGACCGCAGTCTTGTCACCGAAAATTTTAGTTGCAACCATTCCCGGATTGCATAGAATTATATCATATTTTGGATTAGCCTTCTTAATCTTCTTACCAAGAACAAAAAGACCAAACTTGGTGTTGGGGTATTGCAGATTTGCCCAAGCTGCATCCTCGGGGTCATTACCGTCGCCATCAATTGGACAGCAAGGATTGTTTTCAGCAGACCAATGAGTAATGCTCGTCATAAATACGATTTTCGCATTTTCATTTATTAAATTATGTAACTTCATTTGAATCAGAAGATAATCATTTGCCAACAAATTCACAACACGACACATATTCAACTTCTTTCCGCTCCAATCAACGCGCTTTCTAGTAGCCTTCGTTCCCGCATTCAAAATCACCATATCGAATTTCTTATTGTTTTCCGTCAAATTGCTAACAAATTCCATAATAGATTTCTGCGATGACATATCCAACTGAATATCGGTGGTGTTTGTAATTGTCCTATTACCACAAATCACAATGTTGTCAGCAGACAACTTATTGAAAAGTTCCGCACCAATCCCGCTACTCGTTCCGGTAATAAGAATATTCATTATTTATGTATATAATGAATATTCTTTAAGTTCAAATCATCCACCTTTTTCACGGAGTTATGAAAGGTGGACCCAAAACCCATTCCTCTACAGGGAAATCCAACAGCCAAGTTTTAGAATCAACTTTTCATAACTTCGTGAAAAAAGTGGATTTCTAAAACTTGATTAAATTCTCCTTTGCAACTCCCAAATCAAGACACATTTGAGAAATGTCAGAATTGAAATCATATGAACCACAAATGACGACAACTTGCTCTTTCTCTTTAGACAAAATATCCTGAATCATATCTTTCGTTGGTCGTCCTTTTAATCCAGTCCAATCCGCATCCGGTCTCGTCAGTGAATAACGAATTGAAATATTCTCGTTCTCACCTGGCATTGAAATCAATTTATCGCGAAGAATAATGTCGTTCAGTGTCTTATTTATATACAAGACATTTGCATCAATTTGTGTCTCTTTGTTTTCAACCATTTTCTGAAGAATTGCATATATCGGTGTGATTCCAGAACCAGCGCAAATGAAGACAATTGATTTAGTTGATACAATCCGTTTGGACACAGAGAATTCACCGTTTCCCAAATATAAATTACGACCAATTGGGCGTCCAGCTATAGTAAGCTCGTCGCCAATGTTCAGCTTATTCATATGATTTCCTAAAATCCCATCAGGATATACTTTCACAACCAAATCAAAACTGCCAACACGCGTTGCCGTTGGAGTATACTTCCTACTTGTTTCGCCACAATAGCATACCAAATGTTGTCCGCACTCAAGTCCAAGAACCATATTTGACGGAAGTTCAAATGTAAGCTCAATTGTGTCATGTGTGATTTGGGATTTCTTAATCAATTTGACTTGCTTTGTTTCATCTGTGTCCGTCAAGAAATTGTAGTAAGATGGAGAGAAGAATGTAACTACGCTTCGCCAAACAAATGATGCCATTGTATATTAGAATGACATTATCTTTAAACCGTTGAAGAATTAAAATATCCGACTCTTGGATTGTTGGATGATTCAACTGGTGGATAAGGAACAACTACATTTGATTTGTTTTCACGATTCTCATACAATGTATCACACATCTCAATCCGCATGCATCGTCCCGTATCTGGATTTCTCGGATACTTTATATTATTTGTTATTTGCGCATAAGAACCAACTTTGAAAATGGGGTACTTCCACCATACATCCGCAGACTGTTTGTCAGATACACCAGTGTTTCCAGTTAAAGGGAATGTATCTTGTATCAGTAAGTCTTGTTGTTGATTTTCTCTCGATAAGTTTGGATTTGACGATTTTCCTCCCAATATCTTCTCTCCCAATACATTTCCTAAACTGAATGGTTCTGTAACATTTATTATTGCAAGAGATGCAATTAAGATAATAACTAAAACAATTATTCCTTTCATTACTATACCAGAACATAATATTTCTATGATAACAAGTTAGAAAGTAGCCGGTATATATAAGTACGAAGAATGAACGAAATGCGTGTTCTAAAGCGCGATGGTGTTCTCGAGGATGTTTCATTTGATAAAATCCTCAATCGCATCAAAACCCTCGGTCATGAAGCAGGTATCCAAATTAATTATTCAGCACTCGTTATGAAAGTGATTGACCAACTGCATGATAAGATTGAAACGAAGAAGATAGATGAGCTCGCAGCAGAGCAATGTGCTTCGTTGTCCACCCAACACTGTGATTATGCGACATTAGCCGCCAGAATTGTCGTTTCCAATCACCAGAAGAATACCAGTCCGTCTTTTTCGCAAGTGATGAGTCAATTATATAATTTTACAAATGTGCATGGACAGCATCGTCCTCTAGTCTCCGAACAGTTGTGGTCCGTTGTTTCAGCCAATGCGGAGTCAATCGATGCAATGATTGACCATAGCCGCGACAATCTAATTGATTTCTTCGGTTTCAAGACATTGGAGCGCGCCTACCTGTTCAAGATTGGAAACACGATAGTTGAGAGAATCCAGCATATGTGGATGCGTGTATCTATTGGAATTCATGGCGCCGACTTGGCAGCCGTCAAGGAGACTTATGACCTAATGTCACAGAAATATTTTATTCACGCTACCCCAACCCTCTTTAATGCCGGCACTCCGAGACCGCAGCTCAGTTCTTGTTTTTTGATTGCTATGGAGGACGACAGCATCGACGGAATTTACAATACGCTCAAGGATTGTGCTCTGATTTCCAAGTATTCAGGCGGGATTGGTTTGCACATCCACAATATTAGAGCCAAGGATTCACACATCCAGGGTACAAATGGTAAGACCGACGGACTTGTTCCGATGCTCAAAGTGTTCAATGCTACAGCCAGGTATGTGAATCAGTCTGGGAAGCGCAGTGGTTCATTTGCGATTTATTTGGAGCCGTGGCATCCTGACATTGAAGATTTCCTCGAGATGCGGAAGAATCATGGCGATGAAGAGATGAAGGCTAGAGACCTCTTTTATGCGCTATGGGTATCCGACCTCTTTATGGAGCGTGTCAAAGACAACGCCAAGTGGTCTCTCATGTGCCCCCACGAGTGTCCCGGATTATCCGATGTATACGGCGACAAGTTCCGTGACTTGTATTTGAAATACGAGTCAGAGGGGCGTGCAAGGAAGACCGTTTCGGCGCGTGATTTATGGTTTCGCATTTTGGACGCTCAAATGGAGACTGGCACACCATACTTATTGTACAAGGATGCTGTCAATATGAAGTCTAATCAGCAAAATCTGGGAACCCTTAAAAGCTCTAATTTATGCGTTGCGCCGGAAACAGTGATATTGACGGATAAGGGGCACATTGAAATTCAAGAATTGGAAGGACAGAATGTCAGAGTTTGGAACGGAGAAGAGTTTTCCAGTGTGGATGTGGTTAAGACGGGAACAGACCAAGAGCTAATTGATGTTTATACAGACGATGGTTCAAAGCTCACTTGCACACCTTATCATAAATTTTATATTCAAGAATCATATTTGAAGAGTTCTATTAAAATGGTAAATGCTCAGGATTTGAAACCCAATGATAAGTTGATGAAAAGTGATTATCCTATAATTGATGGACAAGATACATTTTTATATCCTTACACACATGGGTTTTTCTGTGGTGATGGAACATATACAAATGTTCACGAAGACGGTGAGCAACCATGCAAATTTGCTGCTTTGGAAGGACATTATTTTTGCAAGAGACATTTGGATTATGAAAACGACGAATATTTATTGAATGCTGATAAAGACCCGTGCGAAGTTGAAAAATGTCAAGCAATGTCTTACGCCAAGAAACCAATGGCATATTTGTATGGAGAAAAGAAGGAGTTGTTGCAGCATATGATATATCGTTCTTACGGAGAAAATGGAGGGCGATTAGTATTGCAGTTGCCTCTAGATATATCCGAAAAATTTTATGTTCCATCGTTCAATTGCTCACTAAAGGACAAGATGGATTGGTTTGCCGGATACTGTGATGCGGATGGCACGATTTCACGAAATGGTGATAATGAACAGTTGCAAGTTGCATCAATCAATTACGAGTTTTTGCAGCATGTAAAGCTCTTTCTGCAAACATGTGGAATCAATCCCAAAATTAGATTATCCAGAGAAAAGGGTCAATCGTATCTACCCGATGGAAAAGGTGGTCACAAGTATTTTGACACCCAACATTGTTATCGATTGTTGATAACATCTTGTGATTTGTATACATTGGTAGAAAATGGATTTTCACCGAAACGATTGAAGATTGCTGGTGTTAAACCAGCAAGGGATGCAAAGCAGTTTATAAAAATACTCAGGGTTGAAAACAACAATAGGATTGATGACACATATTGTTTCACTGAGCCGAAGCGTCATATGGGAGTTTTTAACGGAATTCTCACAGGACAATGCAGCGAAATTACTCAGTACTCTGACGATAAAGAGACTGCAGTTTGCAATTTGGCGTCAATTGGATTGCCGACTTTTGTTGAGAATGGAATTTTCAATTACGATAAACTGCACGAAGTTGTTAAGGTTATTGTCAAAAATTTGAACAATGTTATCGATGTAAATTTCTATCCGACCGATAAAACCAAGCTTAGCAATATGCGTAACAGACCCGTTGGAATTGGTGTCCAAGGACTTGCCGATTGCTTCGTTCTGATGGACCTTGCCTTCCACAGCGATGCAGCAAAGGAGGTTAACAAGAAGATATTTGAGACTATTTATCATGCGGCGTTAGAGAGAAGTTGGGAACTCGCTATTAGGGATGGGGCTTACGAGACCTTTGCTGGATCGCCGGCATCCAAAGGCATTCTTCAATTCGATATGTGGTCACTTGCGCCGAGTGACAGATATGATTGGACTAAATTAAAGGCGGCAATTGTTCGTGATGGTCTCAGGAATTCGCTGTTGGTAGCTCCAATGCCGACGGCAAGCACAAGCCAAATCCTGGGATTCAATGAGTGCTTTGAGCCATTCACGAGCAATATTTACAGTCGACGCACTTTGGCGGGTGAGTTCGTTGTCATCAACAAATATTTGGTAAAGGAACTCATTGATAGTGGTCACTGGAATGAGCAAGTCAAGAACAATATTGTGGCAAACTTTGGCAGCATCCAGCAACTGGATTTCTTGTCGGACCACATGAAGCAGAAGTATAAGATTGTTTGGGAGATTCCGATGAAGCATGTGATTGATATGGCTGCGGATAGAGGCGCATTTATTTGCCAGAGCCAGAGCATGAACTTGTGGGTGGAAGACCCCACATACAATACGCTGACATCAATGCACTTTTACTCGTGGAAGAAGGGACTCAAGACGGGGATTTATTATTTGCGCAGAAAGGCGAAGCACCAAGCCCAGCAGTTCACTATTGAACCGGAGAAGAAGTCCGGTGTTGAAGAGGAGGAACATGATGAGATTTGTGAAATGTGCTCTGGCTAAGCGAAGAACCAAGGTTCTCCGCGCCTCTCCTTATCCACTTTTGGGAAAAGTGGAGCAAAATCCCATGATAAACTTTTTGTGAAGTTGTGAAAATTTTAGCAAAATCTCCGAATAAAAAAATATGAAATACCATAAACAACTGTTTACTCCAACTATTGCAATGAAATGTGGATAGGAGAGGTGCGGAGAAGGGCTTCGCCCGACGGTCGCGCCTTTGGCACTTAAACCTAGGTTCTCCGCGTTAGTGCAAGAGATTCACAATCAGCGACTTGACCTCACTGTTGACATCCCGGTTAAATCGGAACTTCACAACACATCGAAGTGTGACAAGAACATCATTCAACGAATTGTGCAAGTTCTGTGGTTTCACTTCAAAAAGCTTCTCATATAACTCCGTCAAAGTCGGATACTTGAAATATTTCTCCCCTTTCCAATTGATTGCAGGAATGCTGCAATACCCATAAGTTTCTCTTGCGGTGCAATACATCCGCTTACTTGCCAACATCTTTGTATCTTCTTGTGTATAAGCAGTATTCCGCATCATCTCCGCCTTGACCATATTATAGTCGAAACTTATATTATGACCAACCAACATATCCACTTGAGAACAGTCAGTCAAAAACTCTCTCAAAACAACATTAATGTCTTTTCCCCTTGTTTCGGACATTTTATTTGAAATATGATGGAACGAATAACTCTCATCTGTAATAACAACTCCTGAGGGCAATTTTATAATGGAATCATGTGTCTTCACAAGCTTGTTTGCGTCTGTGTCGTAGATTACATAACTGAACTGTACCGTGTGAGGCCATTGCATCAAATTCGTTTTGTTGACAAACCTTTCTCCCTTGGGAGGCAGACCCGTAGTTTCAGTGTCGTAAACCAGTAACTTCATTTGTTCTTATATATCATTGGTTTCAAGTGTAAAATTTGAAATCAATTTTTTTAGCGGAGAACCTGTGTTCTCCGCACCTCACCTATAAACGATTCGGATTGCTTCGCTTTCCAGTCGCTTCGCTTTCCAGTCGCTTCACTTTCCAGTCGCTTC